>Ga0065711_1034195_pt1 | contig 24163 bp, 12 predicted proteins | sample Hoacrofraction12_FD_59098 | JGI IMG/M metagenome (GOLD analysis project Ga0065711, IMG submission 59098) | Hoatzin crop microbial communities from Cojedes, Venezuela - Epithelial fraction 12 v2 (version 2) | ecosystem: Host-associated > Birds > Digestive system > Esophagus > Crop | place... | reverse complement strand
TCTACACCAAAGAGTTTCTTCTCCCCAGCACGGCCGGTCCACACCCCTGCTCCCTCCCGCCCCAGAGAGGAGGGCAACAGGCCCAAAAGAGGAGGACGAGGAGGAGGAGGAAGGCTCCCCCAGCCCCTGCCGCACACCCTGCTCCAGCTTTGCTGCCTGGGAAGCTCCATGGCTGCTTCCAACAGCGAAAGCGCCTTTCTCTGCTCCCGGGTAACTTCTCGACAGCCTCAGCCAAAAATCAGGACGCTGCTTATCCGCTGTCTCCCACCCCTTCCCCTCCCTTCCGCCCGGCCCCTCCTCTCACGCAGAAGATCCGTGTTATGAATTACTCTTTACAGTGCCTTGTTTTCAGAGCAGCCTGTTAAAAGGCCAAAGGCTCACGATCGATCACTGCTTTTGAGAAGTTAAGGGTCTCGTTAAAACGGGTTTCTTGTCCTTCCCTGTGACAGACTGGGAAACTGGGTAAACAGCTAAATTGCTCCGGGAAGAGGACGGAGAGACTGGAACCTGCTGTTCAACAAGAAAACCCACAGCTCAACAAAAGCAGGTTTGGTTTATTTGAATGACTTCATTAAATATTCTACAAAGGTAACAAATTGCAGCACGAAGCGCAGTCGTACAAGCAGCGCAGTGCCTGGGTTTAGTGCAAAACATACAACTAACTACAGCTGGGGAAGCCCAAAGTTTCAATTTTATTTTTTTTTATTTTTATTTTTTACAGTGTACATTGTTAAATAATGTAAAGAAAACGCTTGTAATTCAGAAACAGATTTTATGTGGAAAAAGATACTCAAAGTGTAATATTAAACAAAATAATTTAACAGTTCAGTAGCATTAGTTTATTCCTCTAGACTTCAGTTATTCATCCACAGGAGGGGGCGGGGGGGGGAATCAATGGTAAATAAAACCAGTTCTTGCATAACATCAAGTGAAAAAACGACCTCAAACTTATTAGATCAAAATTAAATACCCACATGCTGCATCCGACTGACCGCTTCCCCCTGTCGTGAACGTTCCCCTTGCTTCGTTACTGCCCCGGCTTTGTCACCGCTCCCGTTCCCCCCGGGCGCGTTCCGGGCGCTTCTCTGCATCCACTCGGCCGGAGGAGCAGCGGGGGCTCCCCGTTTCACCTCGGCCGCCGGCACCCCTGCCTCCCCCTGCCGCCACCACCAGCCTCCTGTCCCAGTCTGCGGCTCCAGTCTGCGCACAAACGCCCAAACCGCAGGAGCGCGGAGCCCGGCCGCCTCGCCGCTGGCCTTCGCTGGCTGCCTAAACCGCTGCGAGCGGTGACAGGAAAGGGACGGATCCTTTGTAAAAATGGCAGAGTGAGAACATCCACAGACACAAGAACTCCCTACAAAGGCTCCCCAGTCCTAGAAAAAAAATTCAGGCAAGCAACCTCTCCGTGACGCACCAGCTTCCAGGACAGCGGGGAGCTGCTCCCGAGGACCAGGAAAGCAGCACTCGCACCCTTCACAGCTTTTTGCAGCACTACATAAATACTGGCTGGTATTATTTTTTTTTTTACTTTGAAGAGGAAACCAGTATTTTTTAAATATGAAAAGGGAGAATGACCAAAACAGAAGGTACAGTACAGTTGCTGAGAGGTGACAGACAGTTACAGTCCTGGTACCAGCTTGGAATTTGTCAGAGTGAACAGAATCGTAAATCCTCCGGGTAAGACAGAGGAGGCTTCTCGATGCCGGCTGCTTCAAGTACGTCCATTGCCGGCAATGGACGTCGCGCCAGGACAGTCTATTCCTGGCTTAATTGGGTTTTACCGAAAAAAAGGTAAGAAAAGCGATCCCAGCAGACAAGCCCACGCCAACGAGCAACAGCACCTCTCCCTCAAGTCACATCCTGACCAAACACCTCCGCCGCTTCGCAGGTGGAGTCCAACTGCATCGTAAGTTGGGCCTTTCCCAAAGACACACCTTCTCCCCAGCCTCTCTCCCTTTCCGATCCACAACTCCGGCCTCCGCAGACAGCACTGGTCAGTCCCGTCTTCCCCCACAACCCTCCACCCCAACCCACCCGGCCCCTCTCACACCAGCAACTTCACGCCCGCCTGGCCAAGCTCCCCCGACACCGACCGCCGCTCCAGCCCGCTGCCTCCATGACTTCCCCCTCCGCACGCCGACCCTGCGCAGTGATGGTATCACCGAACAAACTCCAGAGTCCCAGTCACCGGGGACCACCAGTAACCCGTCCTGCTCCGAACCTGCCCTCTGCCCGCCTGGGGGTCTGCTGGGAAGACGACGCTGACTGCAGAAGCAATGGAAGTCCAAGGCACTAAAATATCCAGCAAGCATACTGGGAGAACAGACAAGTATTCAAGTACATTAATTTATACAATTTTACATTCACATTTATTTATCTAATACAATGAAAATACAAAGGAAAAAGTTAAAGTGTCTCCAATAAGTATAAGGATATAGCTAGCTTTTTTTCCCATTTTTTTCTTTTTAACTTTTTTAACCCTCTATATTCCACTCATTTTTAAACTACTGTTGTCCAACAACATTTATATATCACAGTGTTTCCACATCAAAACTGATGGTAAGTACATGTCCGCAGGGAACTTTTAAAATTTTTTAAACAATTTAAATTGCTCTAATGCTGCAGTCAAAGCTGTTAATATCTTACTTAAAGCAGTAATGACCTATCAAGCACGGGCTGCACTGCAAGTCCTTTTGTGTGCCCCATCGTTTCGGAGCCAGATACGATGGACTAGGGAGAGGGAGAGGAGGGGGATTCGGACAGCTTTTCTCCTCCTCTTGGGTCTTCGGGGAGAGATGAGAAGCGTGCTAAAGCCTCATGCTAGGATTCGGCTCCCCCACCTCCGCACGCGTGGGTTCAGCCTCAAACCAGAGAGAAAATTTTACAGCAAGACTGCGTTAACTGACCCCGTGACTTCTCTTCGCAGCTCTCGTTCCACACAAGAGCAGAACCCCTCGGTCAAAAGCGCCGTCCCATCGTCAGGATGCTGACCATCCTCCTCCCCCTCGAAAGCGCCTGGGACAGCAACGGTTGGAAAAGAGAAATTCATTCCCTGTCTGGCACGCTACCAGTTCATTGCAGCGCTAGCAGTTGACACAGGGCCCCATCCCCCTCCCCACGGCCTGTCCCTGAGGTCTAGCCAGCACGGTCTCCGAGCGCGGCTAAGTGGTCCGCAGGTTGGAGCCTGGAGGGTTGCTGATCGATTTTTGCAAACTGCTGATGTTGAAGCTTTGCAGAGACGCCGCGCCTACGGGCTGGAACTGGCCGAGCGGTGGCTGTGCTGGACCACCCGTCCCGCTCCACGGAGCGGCGAAAGTCGCTGCTGGGTAACCGTACTGCTGCGGAGGGCACATCGCCTTGGTGAAGGGGCCTAAAGAGGTAGCTGATGCTGCAGAGATGGGCGTAGCACCCAGGGAAGATGTCATGGCGATACAGAGCTGACCCGGTGCCGAGAATTTTCTTGCCATTCCAGGGCCCTGAAAGAAAACCCAACCCCCAAGAACAGTTACTGAAGAGCGCTTAAAAACCGCAGGTTGACCCCTTGGTCCACACGCCCTTCCCAGCGGACGTTTACAAGCCCACGCCATGGCCCTCCTCTGCGGTCATCCCCTTCCAGAGCAGACGACACAACCCTGCACGCCAAAGGCCAACGGCTCTCTAGAGCAGCTGCCCACGGTGACCACACTCTAGCCACGTCTGACACCCTGAGGGGATAGCAACACCGCCGACAGTTTCTCACCATAAATGCTGACCAGTGACATCTCACCTCATAGTTGCTATGCCCTTTGCCAACTTTCTTGCCAGACAGGTTCATGGCGTCTCGGGCCCAGTTATCTACCAGCTTGTGCAGGTCGTCGGTGAAAGTCCCCTTCCGGCTCGAGGCGATAGCAGTAGGCTGAGACTGGGGTGCCTGGCTGCTCACTGCAGCCCCGACTGTGTTCGTGCTGCTGGTCCCTACAAATACAAGAAACAGCAATCAAAACTTAGGTTAAAGATCATCTTTCTCCAGGAAATTTAATAATTGCGGTCATGGTACATCAATCAAGAGCCAGTTGCAACGCCATGCAGATTAATTCTAAGTTTCAATTCCAGGACACACTGAAGTGGGAACTACAAGGGCTCCTACAGGCATTTTCTCAGATATGGAGTATTTCATAGACAGGTTTACTTTTCAAGAAGTGCTGCCAGTAGTCATCTTAGGAGGGGAATGGCAGCAGCCTACAGGTCTTTGCAGAGGAAAAAGGAGACTGGATTTCAGCACCGAATGACAGTACAGTCACGGCATTCTCTCATTCTACACCTTTTAATTAGCAGCAGCCACTATCAGCACAGGTCAGTTCCACCTTGGAGGACAACGCTGGATGCTGAATAAGGAGCAGGACAATCAGCACCACCAGCTGCTCTGTAGCAAATTATCTCCACTTTGTAAAATGAAGTGAAAAATTCACCCAGACCACGCAAAAAAGCCACAGTGAGAAACAGCCACTGCTGCTGCCACTAGCTGCCACACGTCTGCTCTTGGCAATAACCAGACGGGACTGCCTTCATCCACCCAGCAGCCAGGATCAGCAGGGGAAGTCTGCAACTGCATTACATTTTGCCTTTTGCCTCTGAAAGCATTTTTTTGCCATGATGTTCAGATTTCCTACGTCAGAAGAACAAGAGTTTCAGATGCAAACCACTAGTACAGCTTAAAGGCGGCAGAAACGAGCGTGGTTCCTCAGACGCGCTTTGACAAGTTTTTCTATTCACCAGGTTGATTGCAAGCACGCAAAAAAACCTTCACATAAATTCCAGGTTTTAGTTCTGCTAGAAAGCTTGCTGGAGATTGTCCTGTAGAAAAGAAAAAATCATCTAGAAGCTTTGTTTTGGATAGCTGCACTATCCCCCTCACACTTAAAAACAAGCAACTGCTCTCAAATTTTGGTTTTTCAAAGGCAGACCTCGTAACAGGACTCCAAGGAACTGCGTATTATCGAGTATCCTAAATTCCCCGGAGTCCTGCGAAGTATCCTCATTTACAGATGTGGAAGTGACAGCTGACCTCTAGGGCAGACTTTTTCTGAAGGACACGGCAGAGGCAGAACGGACCTACGTTTTTCAAATCCACCGTACAAAAACTAAACAACAAAATCAGTACCCGGCCACCGCTGCGCTAAGCCCAGCGCACTCCTTGCCAGCACACGTCCTCACCTACTCACTTCTCAACGTTCCTCAAACAGTTCTCTACTTGCTCACTCTGAAGACGGCAACCGGGAAATCCAAGAAAACCCGAGTAGGGTGGACATTTCTGAAGCAAACTGGTTAAAAGTGGAGCATCAAAAACGCCAGCAATGAGAATTCTCTCTCCGTGGCAAAGGCCAAACGCCGGAGCCGCGGTGTCTTGCCTGACAGCTACTTCGTCTGTTCCGCTTCCCCTGGCTACCAGCCGCGTTCCTTGCGACCGCGGTATCAAAGAACGAACCGGCTCCAAACCCCTGCAGGAATGTTGTAGATTGAGGAGTGAATCAGGAAGGTGATGTACTTACTATGCGGGACCAATGAGCAAAGTGTTACTACCTCTAGTAGTGCTGAGGAGGGAAGGATACATATCCCTCCCACCAGCTCCAGCCCAAGCATGGAAGCGGCTCCCGGCCCGGGTGCTGCAGGCAGGCAGACGCATGCGGCAGCGCACACGAAGAGGAAGGAGCAGGGTTCCCTGCCCAGGGTGTGCAGCTGCAGCTCCCAGGAAGAGCAATAGGAACACACTGGCAGGTGGCAAGGAAAATCCACAGTGAAATCACCAGAACTTTCAGCATGCATCATGTGGAAAGGGCTCACAACGCAGTTATTTAGTAAGAGCAATGATGTGAAAGGTGAAATTAAAGACAAATGAAGCAAAAGCCAGAAAGAGGTACGTGGGGGAGCTGCCAAAACCAGTAATAATCACATTCCACCGTGAGGGTTCATGCAGGGATTGACACGCTCGCTCTCACCCTCTTCCTGATGGTCAGTATCTGCTTTTGATATTTCACAATTCCACTTTAATCAGTAAGTGCAGTGGATCCTGGACCTACGCTGGGAGAGCTTCCTCAGGCCACGGAAGGGAGAGAATCAGTTGAGGTATGGTGTATACTACAGCGCAGCGAGATGAAGACGTGAAAGATCAAGTGTTTTGCAAAAGAGTGGACTGGTTGAGAGTGGGAAAGGTGGGAGCTTGTGGGAGCCTTGTCTCCAAAAGTGATTTTTCTTAGGGAGCTCCTACCTCAGGTGACAGACAGAGCAGCTTACACCATTATAGGTGAGCTATGTCATTACTAAAGCTCCCACGTAATGTCATTTTACAAAACAGCTTCTCAGGAATTTCACATTTTAGCTCTGACGTAGCCAGCACCCGCAGAAACTGCCATCCAGAAGAGTCTGAAGAGCAAGCACTTCAACTGGTAGCATTCAATGGAAACAACCCCCACATTCCTGCTCGGTCACAGCAGCCGTCCCCAGTTCTGCTCTGACACGAAGGGTCTCAAGTGAGACAGGCTTCTCCTTCTCCAGCCTGCTACCTAGAATGCCTTCGTTCTGCCCTTCCAGTCCTCCCCGCTATGAACCAGCGGTCAAAAGACACCTTTAAAACAGTCTTAAATGACACGAGCACACACAGGCTTTTCTAAACGCCTCTTGCTTTGGGAGATACACTGGAGATCTGACAGCTTACTCTTACTCGTTTACAGTGTTGAAGGAGTCTCTGCCATTGGGTCCATCACTGAGGCGAAAAGCCCCATCAGATCTGCAAACCAACCAGCTGCTCAGAGGTACAGCTCTGGCACGTTACAGCGAGCAACTGACCCTGCTGCTCAGTTCGCTCTTCTTAGCGATGAGCAACGAGTTCCACAGTGAAGGTGAGGTTCTGCCTGCCTCCACTCGTCTGCAAGAGCAACAGCCAGGCTATTTATTCAAGATACTAATGACAGAGTACACATTAGAGGGCATAACACAGACAGACAGATGCTGTGCTGGAGACAGAGTCAGGGAGGTAAGGCTTCAGTGACCAGAAAAAGCTGATGAATAGCTTTACAATCAGGAATTCGAGATAACAGAAATAAGATAATTACTACAGAGCTGGTTGCAAGGACAGACTTTTTTCACCATCTTCCCTGAAGCACAAAGAGAGAGTAATTTGTTAAAGATAAGAGAAACAGTGAGAAATGTTTAGTATCAGCAAACAGTACAAAAAGCTTGGTGAGAAACAGAGGACACAGCACAGCAGGGCTCTCGTAGTCACTACTGGGACGTTCTAGGAAAAACCCAAAGACTGGTCTGCCACTGGAATCCGTTGTACTTTCCGAAAGCAAAGTGGCCCAGCCTCCTACGTTTGTTCTTCAGACCTCCAAAACGGTAGGGAAGAATGTCAGGAGACATTGCTGCCACAGCTGGCTGTTGTCACAAAAGCAAGTCCATCTCCCATTTTTGTCAGCAAGTAGGAAGCATTTTACAGCTACCAAGGTTCGAGAGGTTTACAATGTAAGAAAGATTTGATAGGTCAAGTGCTCATAGCTTGTCACCCTCCTTTCTTGGATCTGTGGCATAGTCCAGGCATTCCCTGCCAAGCTGTACCACTCTGTTTCTCCAGCTGCACAGTTAAAAAGCATCAGTTACTGCACTGTTTCCTCAACATGGCTGATTCTAACCCAGCACCTTCTCCAGTCGTCACTCTCCACAACAGTCTGCAAGAGCATCTGAAGGACAAGACTCCGGGAAGCAAGCAACCTGCGACAAGCCAAGCGCCAGGCCAAGCTGCGCCATGCCAAGTGTTACCTGCTTTCACAGGACGGCCACAACAAGAGGAACCCATCTCCCTCAGCACCAGGCCCACAAGCAAGAGGTATACATGCCAAAGCACTCGTACAGCCAGATGTTGGTCAATTTGCAGCAAGCCAAGGCCTTCTAAGTAATTGATACATTGGTATGTTCACTTCATTGTCAATTCTAGACCTGGAATGGGTGTTCTTTCCACTCCCCACCACCACAAAGGACAGGCCAGACTACAGAGGATTTTAAAGAGTCATCCTTGGTAAGAATTTAACTTCTTCCAAGGAAGGAGCCACAAATCTTGAGATTGCAGATGTCGGTTACTGCCCACCTGCACATTAATACACCCATCAGACACGCTGAAAGCTGCTCAATTTGAAAAATTCAATGCCATTAGTACTTACACCCCCATGAACCCAACGAAGTGGGCTAGAGGTATCATTGCAAAACTGAACAGCCAGGAACACACGTCCCCTCCCTCCGACTCGCTCCCCTGCTCAGAGGACGGAGCTGGCTGCACGGCAGCTGTCTCTGCAGAAGGCCAGGCCTAGCTCCCGCGCGCAACGCTCCGGCTCAGCCGTGCTACGGCCAACGGCAGCGAGACAGACGCCGCCGATGCGCGGTACCGTCACGCAGGGCAGCCATGGAGGTCTCTTCACAGCACCGCAAGCTCTCACAGATCAAGTCATTCCAGAGGGTGGGAAACCAACGTTGGACATTTAAGGGGTCCAGCCTGCAGAAGCAGCATGGGAGGTGTTGCAGCACTCCCAACAGAAAGCATCACAGCAGCAGCCTCGGCTCAAGCACATCATTATTTCAACCACATCAGAAGTTTGAGGCTCTCTGGTAAATCTGGCCTAATGGAAGTACCAACGAAAGGGTTTGAACAGGGCTGCAAGGGAACTCAGGAGAGTTGACAGGACGTCTGAAGATGCCTATTTACCCACCTCTAGTGCTATTTGTTGCACATTTAGCGTTATTTCCAACTCACAGAATCATAGAATGGTTTGGGTTGGAAGGGACCTTAAGATCCTCTGGTTCCAACCCCCCTGCCATGGGCAGGGACGTCTTACACTGTGTAAGGTAAGTGTGTAATTCTCAGTAAGAACTCACACTAAGTTCAGTCTCTAATTCACAGTAAGAACTTCTAAACCTGGGCCAATTAGTAGGTAAGGATCTTCTGAGTTTGCCTGAAAATATTCTCCAAGTATTTAAAGCCCTCAACACTTCGATCTTTAGCTACCCATCTGCTAACCAACAGGAGGAGTGGGGCTGAACTGCCTACAGGTGGCATCCATGCTCTGCACTGTGATCAGCACTAGCGCTGAGGACACAAAGCCACCTCCAGCTGGCACAGGGAGCATACTGCCAACACGTTCCCCCCCCAGTCACATAGTAGTTGGACACTATTGTAATTTGGAAAACAAATCTTCCTCACTGTTCCACTAGAAAGACTGCCTCCCCTTCACGTCTCACATCAGCTAACACACACTGAAGCGTAATCACTAAGGCAGGCCAAAAGAAAATGCCAATGCACCCACAACTTTGCTAACTCTCCCCAGTTTCTGTCATTTCACTGAACTGTCCTGATAAAGTTTCCACCAAAAGCTTAGAGAAAATGAGCGCTTATTATTATGAGTTTAACAACAGAGAACACCTAACACGAGAACCCAAACTTCTCAAGGTGTGTTCAGAGCAGCAGCTCAGCTGAGCCATGGGATCGGAGGGAAACACAAGGTGGCAGATGAGAATGGGCTGCATGAAACAGATCCAAGCAGCAAGGAAAAAAAAAAAATAAAAGACAAAACAAAAACCAGACAAGGAAGGAGTAAAGGTGTTACACACAAAGAGCCAAGCAGGGCGTACTCAGAAATCGGGTCCTCCTGCCACCAGGCTTGAACGTCACTCTCTCAGATGCACAGTTAAACTTCGCACAGCCTGTGAGAAAACAAAAACGGGAAGAACAGAGAAAGGAGAGGAAGAGACAGAACACCACTACAAGATGTTAGCAACTTGAGGTTGGAAGGGTGAAATGCATTAACATGACACACAAGAATAGGCCTCAAAGTGTGGACCAGAGAGTATGCAGACAACATACGGAGTGAAGAGACTCCCTCCAACACCTCCAAACATTAGGCCAAGTTTGCAGTGTTGCTCTCCAGTACATAACCCAACAATAAGGTTGCAATCTCTAGGAAAGCCAAATCCTGGCAAAAGTATCCAACTGTAAACCAGTACTGCACAACTCTAGACACAGGGAGATGATTCAAGTACCTCCAAAATACTTGAAACAGTTCACTGAAAAAACACCTATAGAAAATTCTTCCAAAAAGTCTGTTTCCACTCTCTGTCTGTACTTCTCCAACTCAGCAAAAGCATGCATTAGAATTGATGTATTCAGTCAGCCTATGGCAAAGCTTTCCAAAAAGATGTTCAAGGGGAGAAAAACTCTAACAGCCAAGCTTAGAGAAGTAAAGGAATCAAACGATCAGCCCCTTAACGACTGGCAAGCAAAAAAGCCCTCCCTACCAAATAAATCAGAGCCGTGTCTGAGAAATTCATTGGTAGCACACTAATAACAAGGAGTCCACAACTTGAGTAATGAACAACTTATTCCCACCATTCCATCCTCCTACACTGACTCTTCCTTCCAAGATAATCCTTTAACTCACAATTGCAGAACATCAGCTTTTTTTACCTTCTATTGTTAAAAAATTAATTGACAGAAACAGTCAAAGCTGTTTGGAAGTCTAAAAGGACTCCGAGTCTTCAGATATTTCCTACCATTTCAATTAGCTGTTAACACCAAAGCTGCTCTGCCCCTTCCTTAGTCATACTTTCACATTTCCAACTCCCCATTCTCATCTGCCTCCTCACGCCCTCAGCCAATACTTTCCTGAGGTCAGCAGAACATTGCTTGCCACCACCTTACTGCACTCTCTTGTATTCTCCTTGGTGCTTTCGTTACAGCCGACAGGGCCATGCGCTATATATTCATTACTTCAACAGCCTCACACTTCATCTATGTGAGAAGGTAGAAACCTAGTTGCAAAAAACACCCTTATAGCCTTCATGCATAGGTTGGAGACTACCAAACTACTTTATGCTATGTATGAAATCTCAAGTGCCAAGCTGATCGTTTGTTCACCAGTAACAAAGGTGCAAGACTCGACACTAATTCCATTTCCAGTCTTACCTTGGCCTGGTGCCGAAAGGCTTGGTACCGAAAGGGCACCATCACTGGTAAAGGCAGAGTAGAGATTTTCGCTAGAAGGTGAAGGTTTGAGGGGCTGTAACAAGTGGTTCTGCCCAGTCTCTGGCACACTACCAGGAGGATGAAGAGTCTGCTGTGGGGGCAAGACTGATGGTGCGCTTTGAGCTGACAGATTGCCTAGAGGAAGAAGGTAAAAAGTCGTTCACCGTTTCGGTTTCCCCACATCATTTTTGAAGCTTCTGTCATCGTTCCCAAGGGACAGGAGGAAAAACAGAGGAAAGTTTGACTGGAGCATTTACTGGGGAGCAAAGTCACTACTACGTAACTCCATTGATCAGTTGAGCTATTATGCCATTGATACAGGAAAAGGTGCTGTGCTGGGGGAGAAGAGGCTACCATCCTCCGGCCAAGCGTGAAAATCCAGGCAAGAGACAGGGGGACAGGGGGAGGGGAGTATTCCAGTTTCTGAGAAAGCAGTAAAGAAAAATTCTTACTGACTCAAGTTTTCAGGCAACTCTGTACTAGCTCACCATCACATGCTCACACACAGCTCCACTATCAGAACAGAACAGAAGTGAGCAGCCAGGGTGCCTGGATACAGAAACCGCAGCGCGATGTGGAATCGCCAAAGTGAGCGTGCAGGAAGCAGCACCAAGTATTTCTGCTCAGCGCTAGCCCTCCAACATTGTTTACTCCAAGCTACCGGATTTGAGAGACCTCTACAATTACCCAGCAAGCGCCTGGCATCCACGTCATTCAAACAGTAAACAGAACTATTTTTCCAAGTTCTGCTTATTATAAAAATGGTTTAGTAAGAAAGGAAGCCTTGACAATTGAAACTTTCTCAATTTGTAAGTACAAAAAAAAAAATCACAACTTCATTAGAATTATCACTATTTTAACATCCATCAATTGTGACTAAGTTTCTCAAGTGTAAGGACACTAGCAATACTATGCTTAAGTGTTACTAACGTAGGGAGAAAAAAAAAATCTCTGAAGATGACTGAAAAGACCAGCCCCATTCTACAAAATCAGTTTTAGGAGGGAACAAGAGAGTTAATCTTGAAAAAAGAAGATTAAAAAAATAAATCAAAGTTTTCCCCCCGTACTGTGGATTTACACTTTTCTTCCTAGTCAGGCCTGTGACTAATCTCTAAAAACAACTTTAAAACTTCTCTTACAGAACAATGTAACATGATCTTTCCGTAGACTGCAAAAGTCACAAGCAAGACTACCAAACAGCAAAAGCGATTTCCCAAATGATCTAGTAATCCAGGCAGTGGAGTAACTGGAACACACACACCCCCCCGCTCCAACAGACAAGACAGACACAGACCTCAGACTGAGAGACAGCACCCTGTCCACGTTATCTACTCAAAAAATTGAAGAAAGTCTGACCTGATAGCTGCGGGCTCTTATTTCCCTGGGAGCTGCTCCGACTGGACTTGCTGCTTTTGCCTTTAGTAGGTCGTCTCCTCCTTCCTGAAAGGGGTGCAGCGGGGGGAATAATTACCGCAGGTGGGGCCTTTCCCAATTTCACATACAGTGACTCAATCTCCTGCTTCTGGCGACTCTGCAGCTCCTGGATCTCTTTAAGGTGCCTAACAAGTTACAAAAGAGTATGACTTAAAAAAAATTATATGTATATACCTGTGTGCATACGAACCCTCCCCTCCAGTCAAGCTTCACCAGCTTACTTGGTTAAACACCCACTAACTAACATTTAAGAAAGGAGAAAGTCAGTCTTTTCCACAAACCACCACTGAATGTACTTGGCAGAACACTTGCCATTTTCTATTCCCTGGCTAGAATTCCAACACAAAGTTCCCAACACTCTAACCATAAAACCAGGATAAATGGAAGTACAAACAAGAACATATACCTACTGCAGCAGATCAACTATTTCAGCATTAACATGCTACAGGAACAGCTAAACTACTTATTTGATGAGACACATGGCCTTGGAGACGTTTACATTTGTATTTCTTCAGGTTTTTCAGAGCAGTTGCATACACAAGATTTAAAATCGCTAGCTGCCCTAAAAACTGCTCAACTTTCAGTATAAATAAATTAGGTCACCTCACTTGACTTTAAATTTTTTCCTAAGCCAACAAGGATTCCTCAGGAAAAGGTGAACCATTAGAAATGCCAGAAACGCGTATTAGAAATGCAGAGTTGTGTGTCATTTTCAAATGAGACACCACTATTCCCACTAAATAAGCTTCCATGATATGCAAAAGCTTCTATACATCTGCAGTCTTACCTACCCATCGCGCAGCTATCAATCTACATAAACACACTCGACAGGTTAGAAACTTAAGCACAGCAAGCACGTATCTACATTTTTTGTTATAATTACATGCTGCTTTCCCATGAAAGAATCTTACTTCCCACAAACACTGACAATGGGTCCTGCCATTTAGCAAAGGTTGAGTCTTTTAAAAAATTTGCTTCTGTTCTTTGTGAAAAGTAGAAGTACAGATGAAATTCACATTAACCCCGTTACATATTTCATACATGACCACACAAGGAAAAAAGCCTTACTTCTCCCGTAACCGACGGAGTTCCAACTTCAAGTCTTCATCTTCAATATCCGACTCGTTGTCGCTGCTCATGTAGGAAGAGTTGAACGAGTTGCTGAGGCTCTGGACGGGGAGGCTGATCTTTGACCCCAGGGGCTGCAGGGAGTCTGGGCTCCCCGAGCCGTCATCCAAATCCTTAGCCATCCCGCTTAAGAAGGCGGCCTCCGGTTCGGAGGACGGACCGTTCATGTGTGGGGACTGCCTTGACTCCAGCTCTTTCTTCGGAGCTGCAGCTGAAGCAGCAACTTGTTCCAAGTCCACAGAGAGAGGAAGAGTCATTGGCTCTTTCTCTGCACAGCTGACCTCATCCCGAGTCTTCGACACCGCAAAGCGCCCCACTTGATCCGTTGTTGTTGTTACCTGAAAGCGCCCGACCTTCGTAGGCTGACCAACATCTACTGGTAATTGCAGCACGGGAACTGTTTGAGGAATGCCATCTACCACATCCAAGGAAGCGTCGGCAACAGCCTCACTTTTCCGACCGCCAGCCTGCTTTACCAGTGTACTCTCTGGGCTACTGCCAGAAAGCGATGAAGAATCAGTGGAGGTGGTTTCAAATTGCACCGGCTTAGTTTCAGGTTTGTCACCCTCTTTCAGCACATCATCCACTGCCACGGACACCTAGCAGAGAAATGCAATCATACAGGCTTTCTTAGTTCTTCCTTAACACGATGTTTTTGTTTTCCCTTTCTATCAAGATGGGGAAATTTATTTCCTTGGTATGCCACAAATCAAACTACTGCTTCCCCGCAAGTAACACACTGCCACACAAAATAGCAGTTCTAAGCAATCTGGAGGATTAACATCAAGAAAAACAGCAGATTCAGAGGGGACTGCCTTCACAAATGGGACAAAATACAGTGACCACCTGAGTCTGCTAGCCAAAAAGCAGCTGACACTAAAGATCAAGACCAACAGTCACACAGCCACGGCCTGACATGGTGAAATGCTGCATTCACAGTTGGAGACCTGCAGCATCTAGGGCAATCTCTGCCCTGGATGCAGACAGTATCTGCACAAAGCACCGTGTTCACAAGACCAACGTGGACTTTTTCTGCTGACAGCAAAGCCCACCACGAGGCACACTGAGCTGGCACTAGGCAGGAACTGCCAAGTGAAGATCTTCAACAGCCAAATCCGTTGAAGACCACCTACCTGAAATCGTCCCATCTTCAGAACCCCAGCTCCTGCTGCGGCGGCCATAGCACCACTCTCTCCACCGCACGATGCTGAAGCTAAGGAACAGGAGAACGGGATTAAGAAGAAAACAAGCAACAAACTACTTGAACTCCAACCATTTCTTTCCATCTACTTCAAACTCAACTATCAGTTAAGTCCTAACAGGCCGCTAGATTCATGGAACCTGACTTGTTTTTTTCCAACTTTAGCATACAGAATATCAAACCACAATGTTAAAGTGAAGTATTTTTCTATAAAGTTTCCCTGCACAGCATTACTTGCTAAAAGTGCATTTTTGGGGTAGCAGTAAAAACAAAAAAAGACTGATTGCAAACAGGGATGTGAAATAGCCAAAGAACAAAAAGCAGAACTAAAATTTTTGTAAGAAAAAGCTTATTTTAATGCAATACTCACACAGACTACCTAAATTTCACAAACACTGGAGACAATTTATTAACAGAACAGTGGTAAGTTGAAGAAATGCTATAAACCACATTTAATCAAAGCAATCTATCCAAAGTTTTCAGAGCTGGATTCTTAGGTGTCAGCTCCTAGTTTTTTTGCTGGCAGTATACAGTTACAAAGCTGAGAAATAACATTCTATTTTTACATCACTTCTATTGGAGAGGTTGCTGTGTTTATTAGGCAATTTCCCAGTTTGTTTACTTGTACCTTCTAAACTTTAGCAGGCAAAACCCAACCTCATTTTCTAGCAGACACGTAAGTTCTACAGTATAGCTCACTACCAGCATACCAAAATGGGAATATTCTATTTTCCTACTGGTTTTATTAGCTTTTGAAGGTTTGTCACTGAACTTCAGAGGCACATGCAAGTTAAATAATGTTTACTAGCTAGTTCAGAAATAATTTTAGTACCACTTTAACGGTTTCTTTTAAACAATTAAGATTTTTAAAATTAGAACAATTAGGGGAATACCGACAGGAAAAGTCTCAGACTATTTTGCAAGTTGTTGGGTCCCACCCCGCCATCCCCAGTCATTGATCATTCAGACTTCAATTGCTGACCATCCAGTCAACCTTCAGTTATTCTAAAGTAGCCAAAGCTTTCCTTACTAACTTTCTTAAATTTTTAGTAGTTTAACCTTCATTTCTCAATTTCAATAGAAAGCAAACACTCAAGTTAGGAAGAGGTATCCTACATCTAGAACACAGCACGATGATGCAAAATGAGAAGTCTTACTGTTGTTGCTGAGAAGCCACAAGGCAGAAAACAGTTCCTTCAAATCCTGAAGCTGTACCTTAGCAGCATACTGGAGATTATTTGCAAGTCTTAACCTAGCGTATTTGACAGCTTTACACCCTAAATGAGTTACTATTATATGCATATGTCATTACCCTGTCCTGGCCTACAGTGGAAAATTCCAGTCTAGTTACTAAGAACTAATACGACCCTTAAGGAATTGCCATTGCATGACTTACTAAAAAGGCTATATCCTTCCAAGTTGCTAGTCTGTTCAATCTGGTTATACCTCCACGCTGAGAAACCATCTAAAACACTCCAGGTTGCCTTACCGTCCTTCAGAGACTGTGCTGCTGAAGACACCAGCCCGGTAACTGTTGTAGATGCTACTGAGGGCACAGACTACAGGTTCAAGAGGGGAAAACAAAATAAAATTCAGTTAAAAGAAACAGCAGTTTGACTGAATGCCAACACATCTACCATCCTGCATATTACATAATCTTACATTTTCACTAGGATCAAAGTATGACCCACAACCAGAAAAATGCAAGATATTTTAACCTCCAAAGCAAGCAACATCAGCAAGAGATTCTGCATGCTTTACAACCCTGAGGCTGTCAGCAGAACACCCCCTTTCGCTTTGCAGAAGTAATGCATAAGCAGCCGCTTGGAGATCACAATGTCCATCATTATCTTCATTTTGTATTGAAGTTTATTATTATAGTCTTTTAACATTTCAGATCCACGCTTTAAACATCCCTCCCAAATTCAGACTGACATATCACATACTGCTTGTTTCGTGCTCTTTCCCCTTATTCCCTTGTCACTTCCCCTTCTAGTTTGGTGGCATTAACAACATCACCAGAAAAGCTGGATTAAGAACTAATACCAAAACCAGCCTCAGGAAAGAAGTAATATATCGCAACATACAGATTTTTCCTATTTTTGTTGACTCAGTCCCACAAACTCTTCGTTTTTCTTTTTAAAAGTCTAGAGACTGGTGTAGGGATATTAAAGGCAGTGACCTAAGGGCATGACCTTGAGAAAACACTGAAGTTTTTCAAGACTACTAAACTCCAACATTGCAAACGTACACAGGCAGGAGAAGATGTCACTGGAACGGTCTCCGGACTAAGGGTTCTTCTCAGTTTAGCATCCAGATCTTCCAGGGGCTGTTGGGACTGAGACAGGAAACATTAAACAGCTGTCCCAGCTCAGGAGAAATACATCACATGCCAGAAACAGCCATATTTAATACTAAAATACAAAGCAGTCAGTACAACTTCCATATTTCTATCATGTTCCCTTCCGACATGTTTACATTTAGCATGTATAGAACAGTAATACTGGAAGCAATTTAAGCAACACATCTGGTAAAAAACAGAAAAGACGCATTAACTGGAACTTCTGTTCTTCCTGAAGTTAGCATAAAGTTTGCATTCCCACTCTTAAGAACTGAGCAAAGATGCTGCAAGCCTCCAAGCTCTACATTTTTCAGTTGGAGGATAACGGAGGCAATTTGTATCATGAATTATCAAAAACCTTGAAGAATGTAAATCAGAAAAAAAAAAACCACAGGAAAAAAAAACTCCTAAATATGCCCATAACTTCAAAAGCCAGCATGGATAAAGCAAGATTGAGGATAACACAAAATTAAAAAAAAAAAATAAAAACACACACCACTTCCAGATAGCTGCTTGGAGGGAACTTGGATGGATGGACTTGAGGAGTGAGAGGGGCAGAATCTCTCTCAAGTATGCTTATTGCTTAGATTTTAGCTATTTGAGTTGGCATCCAAGGTGTTTTTCAAACTTGGCCAACTGAATTGGAGAAGAGCAGAAGAATTGCCTAAAAATCTCTTGAAGATAAGAAAAAGTTCGTATTCACTCAAAATTAGTAATTAGGGCCATACACCCATAAGATCCACAGGGAAAAAGAAAGTGTTGGCAGATATCACTAAGTTGCAGTTCTGACCCTATTGAGTAGAAATTTCTATCCAAACTTTAGGATCATTACTTTTTCCAAGTCTTTTATATCAAAAAGCTAGATCTGTTTTTAGAACTGAAGCTGAGATCACAGCAACAAAAACACATTAGCTTCTGCTTTCAAGAAACCCAAACTTTAAGGTACCCAGTAGCATCAAGATGCTTTCAATGGGTTGCCAGGACAACGTTGTTCCTCAATTGTGGGGATTTCAAAACACAACCAAAAAACCTAAGAATAAACAATAAACCCTGTATCAATTTCATCCAAATAAAAAAAAAAAAGCACAAGCTGATGCAGACCTCTGACTATTCAGAAATCCAAATGCTTAACAGACAAGTGAGCTAATTTAACTCAATAATACTGTAAAATAAAGAGGACATTTCAATGGAAATACTGTACAATTCTCATCACATGCTCACAAGAAGATATTTGCTTCAAGTAAGCAAAGAGCTGAGTTATCAGCACGATCAGCAAATAAAGATTTCCTTATGGAACAAGGGTAGCAAAATAAAGGTTAAGAAATTAATCTAAATACACTTTAAAAAGCAATTAAGGAATAAACAGAACAGGTATTTAAGACTAAGGAACACACCGCCCAAAACTGGTCTTGAGATGACACGTACTTTGTCTGCAAATTAGGAGTCTGGTACTAAGGACGGACACAAAAAACAAAGTTGTGTAACGAGCTACTGACAGCAGCAGTAAGGACGGCCAGCCTGGCTACTTTAAGACAAGCCAGTAATTTTCCAGACAGTATTATGTGACAGCAGCAAATGCTCTTCACACTCAATTAGATTTGATCCAGCTGGTCTCCTCCAATTTTGTCTCACTCCTAGACAGGCTTTGGAGTTCAAATGAGAAATGAAATTGGGTATGCTGTTTGCAAAGGACAAGAAGCAACGGATTTGTATTTGTGCCTCTTCCATACCACAACTCCTGACAGAAATACCTACAACAAACGGGAAGAAGCCTTCTGCAGCAGTACAGTGGCTTGATGGCTACAAGTGCCTGGAGTTTGGGGGAAGACATGACTAACACACCCAGTTCTAAGCAATGACAATAAAAATGACTACAAACTTCGTGTGACTGATTTCAACCAGCTGCCCCCAAATCTATTTGCTACCCTTGCTCACAGTAAGAACGCAGGTAAAAATTATCACCAAATTGTCCTTGTCTCCTCTTCAGCAAAGCCGTGCTACAGAACAAACTGACTGAAAGGCATAACCAGCTTCTGCCTCCAGAAGCCAGAAGGAAAAAAAGGTCACTAGCATCTTCCAGCTCTATGTGAGTCAGTCAGCTTCCCGCCCAGCTTGGAGGCAGAAGACACCCATTTGCCCATTACTCACAGGGCAGGAATATGGCCCCTGTTCACCCTGCTAGAAAGAACCTGCACAAAACCCAATACAGCAGCACTCCTTTCCCTGACAGGTTTCCAGAGCCCTACCTTTGCTTTCATAGTTTTCTTCAATAGTAAGAGCACAAATTTCTGCCTTTTCACACTGAATAATACTTTCCAAGTAGTGGGCTGATTCTCATTGCTTACAAAAGATTTAAATATGTTTCAATTAATAAGAAGAAACAACCAAGAAGCAGTTCCAGAGACAGAGGCCATCTGTGAGGACTCCTTGATTAAGGTCACCGATTGGCATTTGCTCCATCAGATGAAGACCAAGAAGGTGGTAGAACAGGAATTAGCCAGGATGAGACATCAACTTTTGGCACATTCTAACTTAGGTCCACGAGATTGTTTCCATCCTAACCTCCAGGACACACTCTAAGCAAACAGACTAAGAGAGGTTCTCAAGAGATCACAAAATAATGGTATTTACTGGGAGAATTAAAGAAACTGCTGAATAAAGACACACAGACAGCAGTTGAGGAAAAACACTGGAGAAGTTAAAAAGGAACTATTAATGTCATAACCAACACAAAACTACACAAAAGCAGCTAACATGCCCTGCTGCTCTACTCATGTCTTTAGAGCCAGGTAATACCATGCTTCTCACATTTGAAAGACAGAAGTGGGAATACTATTCCAATGGTATCTTTTAAGATTAGTACCCTAATATATTTAGTTCAGGTTTTACAGTTTTAGCTGTAGAACATGAGCCATGGCAGTTCACTAACCGAAGCTGCCCTAGCAGAGTTTAAATTTGCAATTTTCTAACACTATTCCTTTGTATGACAGTCAGCTTAGACCCTTTCAGACAGAAGTTTTCTCACCAAGCTGTTGTAAATCCCAAAACAGGGACAGCTTGCAAAGAACTAAAATGACCTTTTAAGTTTATTTTAAATTCCCTCCCACAGGTAAAACTTGAATTCAAGAGCTCCATTGAAGAGATGAGAGGGAGGATGTTGCCAGAGCAATATGGAGAGGACTTTATCAAGGTCAGCTCAGTTTGCACTGAAATTCTCAACAGTCAAGAAAACAAAAATGAAATCAAACCGTAATGCTAACAAAGTGTTGTACAAATTTTCATACTGTAGCTATTTTATTAGAATTACTTTAAAATTGTAGTCAAGACTTAAGTGAATAATTCCTTTCTATAAGAGGACAGACTAATTCAAGCGTAGTTTTTGGACACATTCTAAGACTATTCAGTGTCGAGTTCAGCCACAGGTGGAAGAGGTTAATCCTGTAAGAAGCACGCGTACACAGGAAACACCAGATTTAAGACAAAATTACCGTGAGCCTTCAGCAGGCACCACTAGGTACCCACTTGAATCATATCTCCTTCACAGGTTTGGATATATTAAAGTGCACTTGGCACAGAATTATCACCCCTTTTTTATAATTCCACAGAAAGCCATCTTTGTGTTTATTCACAAACTTCTTTCAACAGTAGTACAGCTCTGTCTCATGGGTTTGGTTTGCTTATGTTTTCAGCTCTTCTTTGCATGTTGAAGTGTAGTGTTCCCGTGTTACATCTCCTTATACAGCACTTAGAAGATCCGTGAAACAGTTTTGTCTACAGTTCTTTCAGTTACAGGGTGGAGGGTTTTTCCTATTTTTTTTAAACACAAGCGAATACAGATTTGATCTTTGTGGTCCTGAGCTGATCACCTGCTGAATTTACATACAAAATACCCAAGCTAACTACTGCATACAACGACAGATTCAGAACAAGGGAAGCCACTGTTACATTTCAACTTGTGTTTATGATCAGGAGCTTCAAACACCTTTTGCAAATCTGAAAGGCTAGTGAAATCAGACTGTAGTAATAACAGCAAAAAAACCAAAACAGGAATTCGCAAAGCCAGCAATTTTGCATTTCCATTAACATTTAATTGCAGTATATACTGCTTCCCTAAAGAGCTACTATTTTGCTACCATACCTTTTCCAGAAGAAAACAGGTTCAAATTTTATGTGCACACTCACCTGTGTTATGTTTTAAAAAACCCTCTAAAGTTCAGGTTAACACACTAAAAAACCCCAAGAAGCCTCATTAATTGTTCCCGTACTTCAGACGCTGCGTACGGCACCCCAAAGGGCAAGCCACATACCCAGTACTAAAGCGACTCTGGCTACCGCTACAGTCACACAAAAGCAGTTACTCAGTCAAAAGAAAAGAAAAACAAAGACATTAATAACATGCAATGGAGAGTTTAATCAAAACATGCTCTTTGAAAGGAAAAGGAGCAGATAAAATCCGCCAAGTCGTGTAGCACCTGAGTTAGTGAAGGTCCTGGGAAAGGTGGCAGCGGCTCACTGGATGGAGTGCCAGCCGGAAGTTCAGAACCTACTGGTAGCACCTATGGATAACGAAGAGGAAACGCCAGTCCATCAGACACAGAACAACAGGAGGATCAGATACCAAGCTAGTCAGTCATGTCATACAACAGAAGCCTCAGCATTTTTTTCTGTAGAGGCTTCCTTCCTAGAGAGTTAGCATAGAGTCTTCAGGGATTTTTGAAACAAAACTGGGGGAAGTTCTTTGTTTTTGTTTTATTTTTTAATCCAAATTATCTTTGAGCAGCTACAATTTCCAGTTTAAACAAGTTGCTGTGTCCAGGAGCAAAGAATCTTGGGGATATTATTTTCAAGTCTGCAAGAAATGCTACAATAATTCTTCCAAAAAGCAATTAAGTTTCCAAGAAGTTTAATTTATAAAAGGGTGCAAGAATGTATTCAATCTCCTTAAAACAGATCTATGTTAACTGCTCATTAGCAACAGCAAGCTACCTGCTTCTGGCAAACTGTTATCAGCAACATGACTTGAGAACAGGAACTGTCCCGCCTGAGGATGTCTCTCCACTTATCGAGAAGAAGATTTACAGACCCCTCACACCAGTCTACTGATCCATCACTTTTTTTGAACCTGAAGGGTGTTGATGACCCACAAAAGATGAACAGGCCATGCAACTGGGTAGGGGAAGTCATCCAGGTTATGTGGAAGAGGTTAGAGCGACTGGAAAGGTTAGAAGGAGGCATCAAAGCCTACCCGCCAGGTCAGACAGCACATTCCAGTTAGTTCTTTCCATTGTTAGGGAAGTGGGAAGTTCTAGGAATTCAGCGATCCCCTATACAATTTGCAATTCTTACTCTCAGCTGCAATCTCGAGGCTTGACCACAACTTTGAGAAACACACGATAGCCTTACAAGCTCTAGAACTGGTCAGCTGGCTTCCCTTGTATGACAGCGAGCACTTCTGGATATGGGTAACTGGCCCAAGTCGACTCTGGTCCTCAACAAGCTGAACCAGTTCTAGCTTGCAGTCGTGTTACCACAGCTTAAGTAATGGTTCAAACTGCAGTAACAACTGTCCGGTGAAGATACACTCCGTGGCTATTTATCCTCCCAAAAATATTTCAGCAGGAACTATGCCAAGTTGCATTACCTCAGGTTTTTTGTGCACTAGGAACATACACTTAGACATTGCCCATTCTGAGGCATGATGAATTTTTAAGCTGTGGCTAGTTAATAATTTAGTTTGTAAGAGGCAAAACATACCTTAAATAAATTCGTAAGACAAGTCAAAACACATTTAACTGTGCAACTTAACAGGTTGGCCATAAACAAAATAAAACACACACAGTTTAGTAAACTCCAGAAAACTAAAGCAACAAGCTCCTTAAAGCTCAAAAACACAGAAAGTGAAACAAAAACTAAGCTTTGAAAAAAACAAACTAATTGGTAAGTGAAGATTTCAGAGAAGGCAGTTTTTCCACAACTGACATACAAAACCCCCAAACATTTATTACGATTAAAACCAAGTCTTCGCAACTACCTGTTTGCAATTACAGGTTTACTCCAACTGTTCCTGAACCAATACTAGTTTTTATTCTTTCCTAAACTTTCTTTTCCAATTCTCAGCTTCATTTCAATATAAATGACTGCTTCTGTCTAGATTTCCTCCCCAGCTTCCTTGGCACATATTCCTTCTCCTCCATGCCAGGAATTTTCTGCTTTGTTTGAAGATGAAGAGTACAAGGGAAAGCCTACCAACGACTGAAGACGCTAGGAGCATTAGCTCAGTTCAGATGGCCTGAAACTGGTTACTAGCACGGCTGGCTAAAGAAGACCAACACAAAGTGTTGGTCAGTGGAAACAACATTACAGAAGCAAAAAGTGGGTATTAAGGTTTCTGGTTTGTTAAATGCTTGGAAGTTTCTTCAATCTAGTTCTATTTAACTCTGAAAAGGAAAGGGCAACCAATAGTTCAAAATACTGAAATGCGCTGTCTCCCAACACAGGGAGCCATTTAAAAGAAAAGAAGTAGTCTCACTCCAGACAGTGATACTTCTGGTCAGCGAGCAGGTAACAACATCCACAACACCTCCCAAGCTGTCACTACAAGCCATGACTATCTCTGTGAGAGTGTTTGTTTCCAGAGCACGATTCAGTAAACAACAAAGTTTTGTTTCAGATATCCAGCTATCTTTTAAATTTCTCAAAATTCTGTTTTCACAAATCTAACATTTGGAAGGAAGAGAGTATCCAGGTACCACAAAAGCAGCAGAGGACAGAAACTCAACTGTATGAGTTTCAGCAAGACCAAATGCCAGGTCCTGCACTTGGGTCACAACAACCCCATGCAATGCTACAGGCTTGGGGAAGAGTGGCTAGAAAGCTGCCCGGCAGAAAAGGACCTTGGGGTGCTGGTCAACAGCCGGCTGAACATGAACCAGCAGTGTGCCCAGGTGGCCAAGAAGGCCAAGGGCATCCTGGCTTGGATCAGGAACAGTGTGGCCAGCAGGAGCAGGGAGGGGATCGT
>Ga0065711_1034194_pt1 | contig 24164 bp, 25 predicted proteins | sample Hoacrofraction12_FD_59098 | JGI IMG/M metagenome (GOLD analysis project Ga0065711, IMG submission 59098) | Hoatzin crop microbial communities from Cojedes, Venezuela - Epithelial fraction 12 v2 (version 2) | ecosystem: Host-associated > Birds > Digestive system > Esophagus > Crop | place... | reverse complement strand
AGACCCGCCTGGACGCAGTCCTGTGCAGCCTGCTCTGGGTGACCCTGCTTCGGCAGGGGGGTTGGACTGGGTGACCCACAGAGGTCCCTTCCAACCCCGAACATTCTGTGATTCGGTGATTCTGTGAGTCTTCAGGAGCGCGTTGCTGTGGGGTTTTTGCAGTCTTTCCCTGCAACTCCCAGTGGGTTCACTTAAAAGCTATTATGTAGCATAGCTCCCTTTTCTCCTGACAGCGTGGGTGGGTGCAGAGGGTGTGCCTGGCTGGTGTGTCCCGTCAGAACGGGACCATTCTTTCAGTGGCCTCCAGGAGCCTCTCCAGGCACAAAGGGCTCCTTGTTACGGCAGGTAGCTTTCTGAGCGCTTCAGCAGATGCCTCGGCATGCCAAAGGCGTAAAGCGCTTGGAAGGGAGCACGCAGAACATTTCAGCCACGTTTCTTAAAATAAATGTCGTGGCTTAAATAACAGACGTTTTCCTCGCAGACTCTAGAATAAGCACTGATGCTGAAATAGCGTTTGAGTTATCGGACACGATGTTTGCAAAAATTTCTCAAAATTCGGTAACTGCAGTGAGGTTTGGGGAGGTTTTGCTTTTTTTTTTCCTAATGCTCGTGTTAGAAGCACCTCATCTCCTTCTGCTCATCATTTTTTCAAGTCTGTTTGATTCTGATTGCCAGATTTCAGAGATATGCACCAGGCGCACGACTGGGATGCAGGCAGGCTGGGTGTGCTTGTGTCTGTGATAAACCTCAGGTCACCGTCGCTGTGGGACTGAATTGGGTAGCAGCCTGCAGTCAGATGCTGGCTGAAGGGGGGTGGATCGGCGCTGCTTCCCTCGCGCTTCGCTGGCCGCCGGAGGAAGATGCCTGGTGCTCAGCGCTGAGCAGTGCGCAGCGTGTCACCCCGGGGAAGGGCTGGCCTTTGCTTTGGCACCCTGCACCAAGGCGAGCAGCGATCTCCTGCTGAGAATCGAGACGTGCTGGTGGGAGAGGGCGTTGTGAAAGCGGTGACGGAGAGGTGTAGGAATCCCAGGGAAAGCTCAGTGCGGTGGAGCAGTCGCCCAGCCGGCGCAGCCTTTCCCTCGCTCTTGCGTAAGATGATGTAAGGTGACAAAGAGCTAAACTGTGATCGGTCCTGTTCTGGTGTTAATTAGCAGTGACTGCATTGCTTTTGATAGAATTACAGGAGCGTAAAGCAGGCCCACAATTAAGTCTGATTTTGATCTTAGCAGCTTCAGACAATATAAATGCAAATACCATTTGAGATGAGTTCAAATGTTTTTGAGTGTTGCTGGAAAAGGGAAAGAGCAGAGTAGTCAGTGGTTGGTAAGAGCAAGAGAATATGACCTACTTCCATTTCAGAACGAAAACACTGACCACAGGAGTCTTATCTGCATACTGAAGTTTTACCTATGTTTTTGCTTTGTACTACACCGTGTGACTGCTCTGTCCTCACCTTTATTTAGGAAGCAAAACTCATTCCAAAACATTGTGCACCTGATCCTTATTTCCAGCTAAGTCCTTTTACACTTTCACAGCAGGGGAAAGTACAGCTCTTTCCACTTGGGTCTACGTATTGCCAAGCAAAGCATGCTTGGTAGGAAAAGCACATCCTTTATTATGAATGCCGTAGCCGAGAGCAGCCTTTGTCAACCGTACTCAGCCGCTGAGTTATTAAAAGAAGAGCTTCGGACTGTATTACACAGAGAAAAAGATAAAAATAGGGTGTCTGACGCATGCATCCCATGTCACACGCCAGGAAACGGAATCATTATACCACCGAGTACAGTATTCCAGAGCATGCGTGGAAAATATGCATGGATGTGGACGCGCGAGATCTTTCCTCACCAAGAAAAAGACTCAGTCCCCCTTTTCCCCCGTCCCATTTTGCATCTGTCTTGTTCAGTATTCCCTTTACGTATTGACAAATCCAACAGCCTAGAGGACCGCAGCCCTGCCTTTACTGGCACCTCTCCCCTCGTCGCCTTGCGGAACGGTGTGGCTGTAATACCACTCTCCTGTGTTTTGAGGGAGAATGTTCTTGCTGTGCCCAGCGGAGAGTGAGCAAAGCCTTGCCTATTCTCCAGACATCGGCAGCATGCTGAAAACTGCTAAAGCTCAACGCTGTCTGTCACAGAAAGTGTGTGCTGGGTGCGTAATCTAAAATTAGTCATCCACAGTATGTGCCCCTTTAAATGTTAATCCTTGCATCGTTTTCTTTTATTGCTTCTGTTGGCATACGTGATTATGTGACATAATATAAAAGTAAATAATGTGATGCAATGGGTAAAACTCAAAGGGAAATACATATCACAGATTAGATGCCTCCTACTGTATAATACGAAATAAAACTTGCAGTGAATTAAGGGTGAGGATTTTGCCTGGTTTGAGGGCAGCAAAATCAATTGTATGGCTGTTACATTGGTCTTTCTGGATGTTCTTGACGCTTCCTAGCTCTTGAAAACTCGTGTTTGTTCAGTGCTGTAGCCACTCCTTGTCATCAGGTGTAGAAGCAGCTGTCAGGGAGTAAGTAACTGTGGGCAACGCATCCAAAGCAAAGCCCAGCAGGGCTGTGCGACAGCAAAAATAGTAGGGTATTTTTTTAAAAAAAAAAGCAAACATAAAATCAGTGCAGAACATGCATCTGAGATCTGGTTATTCATTTTGTAGCATGTGAACCCTTCTCAGGGGAGGACAGGTATGCAAAGCTGAGGACTTTGGGTGTTTGGTTGCCTCCTGGTAGGAAACCTGTGGGAAAAGCACAAGCTGAGGCTCAGCAGCAGGTTACAAGATACAGCAGCAGCTGAGTTTGGATTTAAAGATAAACCCTGAAATAGCAGAACCCAATGCAAGACCACCGTTTTTTGACCCCTTTGCCCAGATTCAGTAAAACATATGGGTACCTCGGTGTGCGATTTTGCTTTTGCTGAGTTGAGGTTTGAGTTACTCGCTAGTCTATTTTTACCTTTTAAGCGGCCTTGTAATTCAATATGTGTTTGTTTTAATTTTACACTCTCCATAAAAAGCACTGTCCATGATGGGTTGGAGAAGTGACCGCTGGTGATGCATAGACATTTAATCGGCTGGTGTGTCACACTGCCTTGCATTTCCCCTCTGCAAACCCGCGTGCCGCTCGCGATCAGAAATACCCCACGATACCTTGCGTGTCCTCCATCATCTAGGCTTTGCCGCTGGGGCTCTGGAGGTGCCGAGGCAGAGCGAGATCAGCCTGTGCCAGACCCGGGCCTCTGCGCCAGCCCCACTCGCGCAGTGGTGAGCAGCCGGGGGGACGCGGTGGTGGGTGAGCAGGGTGGTGGCTTCCCCCCCACCTACAGGGGTTAAAGCCTGAAAGCCCTGTTTGTGCAGCATAGTGCTCGTGTTGGTGGCAGGGGCCGTAGGAGGTCTGCTCTTCTCTCTCCGTCGTTTTGCCGATACCGCAGATTTTCAGATTGCTGCTGATGTGTTTTCAATTTGACAACGCTGGTGTGGAAACCCCCCATACCGTGTCGCAGCCCCATCGCTCCAAGCTGCCTTCGTGTGGTGTCTCAGCAGTGCGGAGCTGATAGAATACTGTGGTGCTGGAAACGAGCCTCCTCCCCCTGTCTCTGCATCCCCCATGCGCTTTAGGTAAGGATGTAAAAATTGCTACAACGATATCAAACAAATCAAAGCACTTCCGTTTGCCCCTAGCTCTTCTGAACAAAGTGTGGGGTGAAAAATCTGCCGTGTGCCCAGTTAGCGGTGGAAGATGTGTCTATGCACAACTTCATTCCTTACTTATACATTGGTCACCGTGGTACCTGAAACATTTCCGTTATGCATTCCTATTGCCATCAGCATGCTTGGTAGCAGTGGGAAGGCTTCGTGCCTGTGTTTGCACTCACCAGAATTTTGCAGTGCTCAAGGAGCAGAAGTGACTCAAGATCTTTGTTCTTAATACCATTCTTGCTGTCAGATGTCATAATATACCCTGGAGGGATAGGTCTTGCATTATTATGAAGCCACAAATTACTTGTTAAGATTTAAGGAGAGTGGAAGCAAAAGAAACACAAATATCAACAACATTTGATAAGGGTTTCACCACTTGTTTTGAGCTTTATTTAGCTTCAAACTTGCATGCAACATAAATTAAAACTGTTGCTCCTCACCAAATTACCATCAGTGGTCTAATTATGACCTATCAGATTTAGCGGTGGTGCAGTGATGGTGGATGACTTGTGCCCAAACCCACCTGAACCGTTTGCAGGGGAAGCTAAACCTACAGCAGACCGAGCAGGTTTGCTCTGTGACGGTGCATCTCCTGGGCCAGCCCGCCTTGCCCATAGTGCTCGCTCCTACGGTTGCTGCATCCTCCCTTCCCTCGGGATGGGGCTTCAGAGTTAGCTGCTGCAAGATCGCTATTTTTGCAAGACGTGTTTGCCGGTGTTGTGTGGCAGCGTTAAGCGGAGGTTGGAGCTGTTTCCAGGCAGCTCCACCCGTGCTCACCTTCGCACCAGTGGGAACCCAGAGCAGCTTCTTCAGGAGATGGTGGGGATGAGGTCAGGCTCTGCTCCTGCTCCGTCCCCAGCCTGTGGCAGAAATAACTCTTGTTGTCATCAGAGCGGTCACTGTAACATGGATGGGGTTCAAGTCAGGCCCAGTAGCTTCAATGAGATTTTTGTGCGATTATAACAAGAATTTGACACACATGGTGAGCTACTAGTCATGTATATGTGATCTGTCTCCGCGCTGTCCCAGGAGGTATTTACCAGCATAAAAATCGGTTAATGAGGGGACGTGTCCCGAGCAGCAGCCTGCTTCTGCGTGAGAGGTGACCCGGGAAGCTCGGGGATGGATGAGCCTTCTCCTTTCCACTTGCAAACTCCGTCGGTTCTGCCACCCTCAGAACTGGGAGGGAACATTGACTTCATTGTGGGTTTTTTGCTGAACGCCATGGCAGAATTTATGCAAAGTTTTCTGTGTACGGAGCGGGCGTGCTCAAAAGCTCGCCCCATGTAAAGTGCCTCGGGTCCTTTAGGATAATGAGACATTTTCTGAGTGCACTTTTTTATTGTACCAATATTACATTACAGGAAAAATGGAGGGGGGGAACTTAACACATAGCACCTGTCACAAGTTCTCTCCTTGAATTAGGCTCTCCTGCTTTATAAAAATTTAATTGATTCCTCGCAGTTTATGTGCATGGTGCTCAGTGGGCGTTTTCTGTTCTCTTGCCAGCTACATGGTTACTTAGAAAGCGAGCCGCTCACGCTACAGCTGTTCATTGGGACTGCAGACGACCGCCTGCTGCGACCCCATGCTTTCTACCAGGTTCATCGGATCACTGGGAAGACCGTTTCCACCACCAGCCACGAAACAATACTTTCCAACACCAAAGTCCTGGAAATTCCACTTCTGCCAGAGAACAACATGAGAGCAATGTAAGACCTAGGCACCGTATCTGACTCCTAGCAGATTCCTCTTGGTCGCCTCACTTGATTTTGTCTTTTTTTTTTTTTTTATTTTGTACACAATTTTCCTTTTCCTATCTTTTTTTTTTTTAAATGTTCTCTCTGTAATAGTAGGTTTTCGCAACTTTTCCAGGACGAATTGCCCCTAATCAGCTTAAAAACAAAATGAACTTCACAAATATATATGACAACTGATTGCTTTCATTCTAGAGTTTCAACCAATGTGCTTATTTGCCATTTAAAATAAGTATCTCAGTTACCAAGCTGTAAATATCTCCTACCTCAGCTCCTGCATTTAGTTTCTAAATATGACACCTCTTGCTCCTATACGCACTAGCACAAGGAACAGGGCCTATTAAAATTTATCTTTGTATGTCAAAGGAAACTCTTAGAGAGCATTTCTAAGTACCCTAGTGGTTTTTTGAGACAAATAAAATTACTCTTATTTCTTACGTAATAAAAATCAGCATTTTTCATGGCAGTTGTTTAGAAGCAAGGCTTCTAGAACTAAGAAGGGGAGTAAAGGTGATACACATTTCAGACTGGCGTTATTAAGCTGGGGTAAGTTTAGACCTGTGCAGAAAAGCAGGCATGGATGTCTTAGGATCTCTGAATTAGCAGGAGTCTGAGTGATAATTAAGTGTCCCATAGGTCCATTACACACAGGTAGATTTCATTATAGGATTGTATATAAAGGTTCAAATATCCCTCTGTGTATGTGACATACATGAGACCCTCCATGTTATTTAATCCCGTTCTCTCTGTCCTCCTCGTTCAGATGATTCTAACCCTTATCTGAGGTGTCTCCCTTGGGAGGAATTTGTGTGTGCTTGCATGCATGTACATTTCTCAGTGTGTATATATGAGAATGTATTCATATTGATATATAGATGCGTGCACCTTTGTGTGTATGTATAGGGAGCTAGCAAGATAAGCAGGTAGACAGAAAGCAAGCAAGAAGTCCTGGCCCCACCAAACCAAATACCACAGGAGAATCCCAGGGAGCTTACCAGAATCACAATTTCACTCCGTGTTACTCATATGGTTTCCTGTGCCTTAATGAAGTGAAAGATGGTATCAGACACCTGAAGTCCTTCTGCATGTAGTGGTTATTAGAGGCTGACTTTCAGTGTCAGGTACAACATGCCCTGGAGTGCCTCGCGTAAATAGAAGAGCTAGAATATGTTTAGCTGCGTTGCCAGCTGGGCTTAGGGTGGTCACTCAAGACCTGAGGACCTCTGTCAGTGCATTGTGTTAAAAGTCATGACAAGCCTGCAAAATTATTGGCCACATTTGCTGTCATGGTAAGCTGGCACGACTCCATTCAGGTTATTGAAGTTTCACCAATTTGTACCCAGGCAGTATTTATATGGCCCTTTATTTATCCGGTTTGACTTTTGGCCATCTAGGAACATGATTACCATTTCAATCGTCTTTTTCCCTAGAAGAAAGGTAGTTACACAGTTTGGGAGCCAAGCTGAATATTTTCGTGACATACGTGCCAGGTCGTAGTAGAGCTCTGTCAAGAACCACAGACAGTGCTTTGGCATTAATAAGCCTTACACATCAGCAGTGCTCACCTCGTGTAGCACTAACAATGTATTGAAATTGGGAGCCAAGGACTTTTCTTTCTCACAGATACTTTGTGTATTCCAGCCTTGATTCAGTGAAACACTGAAGCTCATCTGCACATTTAAACTTTTGCACGTTTAACTACACCTCTTGACTTCAGGTTTTAGTGTCCGCAACTTTACAAGCCTGAATTTAAATGCTTTTTGTCCTCTGAACTTTATTGACTCTGAACTAATTGTTATTAAGTACTTTTTATTTATTCGACAAGTGTTGCTATGGAGAGACAACATTGAGAAGCACCCTGTTTCTTCTGTATCTTATGAATCTTTGCGTAGAATTTTTACATGGGTACAAATATTTCATAATTCTTATGGCTTCACCTGCTAATAGGCGTTGTTGAGAAGCTTTAATACTTTCGTTAGTTTCTTTGATCGTATCAGCAAGGGCCTTTTTGTTGTTCTGAAATTCATACTTCAGAAAAAATGTAGATCAAAACTGCTGCCACGGTTCTTGTTTGCAGTTTGCTTCAGAACAGAGCTTCAAAGATCTGGAGGGGGAATTAGACTCTTTGAATGCAAAATAAAATTAAACTATGCATATTCAGTGTAATAAAATGCATGCCAGAGACCAGTACCCAGAAGAAATTGCCGTGTAGGCTTTGTAGTCGTGGCCAAAGTAGAGGTATTTTTGCAGTGGGTTTCTGAGTGCTTATGTTTATATATCTTTTATTCTGGGAACTTCCTCCGTTGAAATTTGCTTTGACAAAAATCCTGACTTGTAAACTCATCCAGGAGCAAAGCAAAGTTAAAAAAAAGGAGGGAGAGGTCAGAAATAGTGGTAGTTCTACCTGATGAAAAGCACATTTTTTTGCTGATGTGGAGGGAGGACTCTGAGTTTAGGTTTTTTTCATGCAGAGCTTCAGCTCAATGGTCACCTTGGGAGTATTTCCAGCTCACTCAAATACAAACACATTGACAGTAGAACTGACCTCGGGGGGGCTGTGCTCATTAATAAGTGTTTTCAGGACTTTGCAGTAGAAAAAAAAACATGTCAGATTTTTCTCCAAATTAGCTGTAACAAGTGAAATTGTAGGTAACCTTTCATTCTAGGTTAGTAACGCTTTGTGCACTACTGTCTCATCCCATTGACTTTTCTAGTCTCTCTGGTTCTTTGGTTAATCTGTAAGCACCATCCTTACAGGATGTATTGGAGAGGAAGGATCTTTTAGATTTTTTCCTCATGGAACTGAAGTAATATCCTAAATATATGTGCTCAGCAGCAGCTACTACCTGTTACTACAGATAGCCCCAACTTAGCTACTTGTGGGTGCAAGTGCTAGGCTTGACAAAGTCTGCCGTGTTCAGCCTGGTCGTTGGGTCGTGTCTGACTCAGATGTGTAAGAAGGATGTACGGGAGAGAGGGAAGATCCTGCACGCTCGTGTCTTCCTGAAGTCTGCCTGAAACGAATTGAACTGGTCTGTGTTTCCTTTCGGATAGCATCGACTGTGCTGGGATATTAAAGCTCCGAAACTCTGACATTGAGCTGCGCAAGGGCGAGACAGACATTGGTCGGAAGAACACGCGTGTGAGGCTGGTCTTCAGGGTTCATATCCCGCAGGCCAATGGCAGGACCCTCTCCTTGCAAGTAGCCTCCAACCCCATTGAGTGCTGTAAGTAGCAACAAACATTCTTCTCTTGCTGGGTATTGTGCACCCCACACCCGGTCTTTGTCCGCTGACATGCTATACTTTGGTTTTGCTTTACCTGTCCAGTTGGTGAACCTTAATCTGCTTTCCAAAAGCACACGTTTTATATTGAAGACAAAATACCCGTGTCTTAGAAAAAAACATGTAGCTTTGTGCATTGATTTCTGTAGGAAAGAATACACTTAAAACAAAAGCAGAGTGCACTTAAACTAATAGTAGACCTGGGAGTGACAAGGCTTTATTTTTTTGTGACTCCCTATCATACAGGTAACTGCTGTAAGAGTTTTGGAAAAGAGCTATCGTGTCCTGTTCGCTCTCTGTCTCCCCATCATAAAGCAAAAACCAGCAAGCAAAACCCCAACCCCTTTGATGTGGAGCTAGCAGTATTCAAGAGCTGACACACTGGCACAAGCTGCTTGTGGCTTCAGAAAACCTCCAGAAACCAGGTTTCCGCACTAGGGTCTCTTTGATTGAAGAGACTGCTTTTTATCAGATACGCTAGGGCACCCTCCAAAGACACCTATATCATTCTTGCTCCTTAAGCCTCGTCAGCCTCCCATACAAAAAGTAAAACCTATTTGCTTGGTGCAGCTTTAACACTCCAGCATAAGTGGTAGAAATCAAATTACAGTCTAACTCTCATTGCTAATTTGTTTGGCTGGGTGGACGGAAACAGTATTCTGAGGTTTTTCTGGATTCCCAAAAGTGAATTTTCATGATGCTGACAGGGTAGGGAGTAACTTAACATCTGGTAGGTATGTGGGGGTGGGTGAGGTCTGGGAGTGGGGAGCAGAGGGGATGAAGAGGAAGGCTTGACTATCCGTCGCGCTGTGCATGCTGGAGAGTCATGTCTGCACTTGTCCCTGCATCATTCTCTGGCTGGAGTCCCACACAGCATGTCTGGCAGGTCCTGGAGCCTGTCAGCATTTGATCTCTTGGAGGCACGGTGCTTTTTCAGGGGCTGTTAATAGAGAGGCTGCAGGAAAGAGCATCCCTGCACTCCTCTTGCAAAAGCAGTGGCACTGGTGACAGCCTTCCAGACCCGCAACAGTACTCCATCCTTTCACCTAGGGTAACACTGCTGCCACTCTGGCAGTCCAAGTCTGCAAGAGGGGCAGAAGTTGTCGGAAAGGGTAGTGCTGTAGACCAATGGTGATAGCTCCTCTCCTTCACAGTCACTCGCTTAAATAAACACATGAGCATTGGCAGTGGGAAGGGAGTTCCATTAAGGTAAGCCTATGTTATTTATGATGAGTTGCAGAGCCTTCTTACCTGCAGCAGGTAGACTGGCATAGAGCCCTGTCTTCTGTCCTGGATATGTATGAGATGAAGAATTTCCCCTTTGTTTCTTGTTCAAGGGAAAGCTCTAGGCTAACGAGCAAAGCAAAAAAATGTGAGGAGTCGTGGTTTTATCCTGCTCCCGTTGAGGCTGATGAGAGCTTTTCAGTTGCTAGATGGCAGGATGAGGCACAATTTGAATACGTCCTAAACTGGTCTGTGCAAAGGTGCCAAGCTCAGGAAGCCACTGAATATGAAACAGATTGGATTTGTATCAATTAACTGCAGCTTTGGGGGTTGTGTGATGAGCAAAAGTGTGGTACATGCACCCTGAAAGGAGCGGAAACGAGGAGAAAAAAATAAGTACTGGTGTTCTTTCCAGTGCAGAATGTGGAATAAGCTGGTGCCAAAAACTTCATGCATCTCTTAGTCCATGTGACACCAGGAGGAGCCATGTAATCTGGATAAAATGTCACGTCATCCCTTGAAGCACAGCCACACTCGCTCTGTGTCCCAGTTGGGGGGGATAAAATACGTGCCACGAGAATACCGTATTCTGTTTGCGTGGATCCACGTGTGCTTTGGCACGCAGGTGCTGGTGGAAATACTCTCTCTAAACTGTGCACTTTGGCTGGATCACAAAGCCCATGGCGCCTGCTGCTGCTGTAAGACAGTTTGCAGAATTAACGGTAGAGTGGTTAGTGACAATACAGTGTCCACGTTTTGGACACGGATGGTCATCTTGTCATGTGTGCCTTGTAAACACACAGCATATGTGTTATAAGATTAGATAAAAGAAAATTATTTTAAATAAAAGAATTTCAGTTGTTCTTTGTGAGCCTTTTGAATCTGTACTGCTATGTTTGATAACCCTGTGGTTTACAATCGAGGTGCTTGAAAACCAACCAGTTTTGTTTCCTGCAAGCCTTCTGACCTTTCTTTGCTTCTATATCAAACTCAGTTTATGAGGGTAATCATGAAGTTACTTACTAATGCAGTATTTACTTATTTTTATGTGTGTTTGTGTTTGCTTTTGGGTTTTTTTCCCCCTTATCTTCTTTATAACTCTCCAGCTCAGAGATCTGCCCAAGAACTGCCTCTGGTGGAGAAGCAAAGTACTGACAGCTTTCCTGTTATTGGAGGGAAAAAAATGATACTGACTGGCCATAACTTTCTGCAAGACTCCAAAGTCATCTTTGTGGAGAAAGCACCAGGTATGTCTTTTCAATCTAGACTCTGGTCTGCCTCTTATCCTCTGTTTTAAAATCTCTGCCAAATGATGAAAGCATAAATACGGTAATGACATTTTCTTCTGCATGTAATATGTTTTCCATATTGCTGGGCAAAGCTGTGAAAATGATCTGAGCCGTGCCGAACGCTGAGCTTTCACGCTATGGCAGGTGTAGTTAGAGGTAGACAATAGTGGCATTGAAAGTCAAAGCTGGCCGTTTGTTTTTGTAGCAAACCACCTCTGACCCGGGTAGGACCTGTGAAGGGTGTTCGAAACCTCGGGTGGCGTGTCCCCGTTAAACCTGCAAGGTGGTGCATCTTGTTAAACCTTTCTGTAATTGGTGGAAGAGGGAGCGGTGTTGCTGGTAATGTGTATGCGCACATGTGTCTCCTCCCGCGGCAGTCAAGGCTGGTGGCATTTGCAGTCCGCTGGCTGAGGAGGGCTTGCAGCGCACACGCATTCGTTCGAAGGAGATATTTCTGGTTTACCTTGAGGGCTGGGGAAGCATTGCCGCCGGCTCCCCCCTTGCACGGCGCTGCCTCTGTGGTGCGTTGGTGGTGGGACAGGTCCTCCCGGGAAGGCCATTCTGGGGCAGGGCAGGTGGCATGGGGTAGGAGCCGGGGCCGGAGCAGGAGGTGTCGAGGAGCGGTGGGGTGTCTGCAGGGTTGGTGAGTGGTGGGGTGTCTGCAGGGGCGGGGGGGTCACAGGGTGACAATGCGTAACACACGTGAGTGTCCCACGGGAAGAGGCAGTGGGAGCGGAGCTGTGAGTCGAAGTCAGGCTCTGAAACGAGATCGCTAAGGGTAGTTTTGAGTCTTGTTTTGGAAAGGGTTTCCGTGGCGCTGGCACAAGCTATGGATTCCTCAGCTGCCGGCTGAAACACCCCCCTGAACTTTAAACACTCTTGGGCGCTCCTCAGCCGCCAGGGCTGGCTTGGACGCTGCGCTTGTTTAACCCTCCATGTCCACGAAGTTCCCGTGCCATTCCCTGGCCCGCAGCTGCTGCCGGCGCCGCAGGAAGCCAGGCCGTGGGCAGGGATGGCGGGGCGAGCAGGGGAGGCTCTGGAGGCGAGGACATCTGAACAGGCGCTGGCTCAGCGGGCCTGGGGGAACAGCAGAAGACTTCCCTGAAGCTCCCCGGCAGAGTCCTGGGTTGGTGAGGTTGAAGTCACCAAAAGCGCACATGGGGCGGGGGCAACGCCCCGGCTCCTCGGCGAGAGCCATTCAGTGCCGTTCCTGTGATGCCAAGAGCCACGCTACGCACGGCCGGGCTGTCGCCGTGAGATGGGCAGAACACCCTGCTTGTTGCTTAAGAAAGTTAAAAAAAAAGGAAAAAAGGTGGTATTGCAATTAAAAAAGAAAATGGAACCCTGCTCTTTGCATAGCGTGAGAGGAGGGAGGAACACAACTGTCTACTTCATATTTAAACTTCCTTTGCTGCACGTAAGTGGGTTAGTGTGACATGTCAGGAGCAAAGTCCTTGGTCTGTCTCATTGCAGGAAGGAAACCACATTAAAAGGTGCTTTCCTTTATACTTATTTTTTCTCCTCTTCCTTTATGGAGTTGGGAAAATTTTGAAGTATCGCGCCCCAGAGGATTATCATGGTGATGCTGCTCCCCCACCAGCAGATACCACAGTGTGGATTTGGACACTGTCTCCCATAGTACTAAGTACACCAAAAGTAGGATGTTCACTGTATAGCCTTAAATCACAAAATGCAAAACAGGCTCAGCCTTGTACTTTTTAACCAGACAGATACCTTCCTTGAGCAAAAGGAATTTGAGGCTGCACAAATACAGCATATAGAGAGAAAATAGTTTGCATAAACAACACCTTTTAAACATTGTGAGAGATGATATGAGCGTACTGCTGCACACTGGGTGTGCTGATGAGGAAGAAAATGATCAAAAGGCCTTGCCTGTCACCCTGAAAAGCTCCTGGGTGAACTCCTTTGGGTGCGTGGGGTGGCAGGATGGACCAGGAGTGTCTTCTACATGAAAGCACCACCAGAGATCCACCTGCGCTCTTCCCTCTGGCATGGAGTGGGGAGGCAGTGCTGTAGGACTCAGTCAGCGAGCTGCTGTCATTGAAGAGTAATCAAGATCATGAAGTCAGTATTGAAAGATCTGATCCGGAACTGTCCTGCCTGGTTTCAGTGGTCTCACGGTAGCTCTGTTGCGGCTGCAGGGCAGTACTGCCTTGTGGAGGTACACAGCAGGGGCCAAGCCTTCAAAGTCGAGAGTGTTCAGCATCTCCAGGAGCTGCAGTCGTGTCACAAGGAACGGCACACAAAAAGCAAAGCTGCTGGCTGATCTGGCCTTAGCAGTTTCTAGGGCTTCTGTGATGAGTTGTGTGGTACGTTGCCTCACAGCTCGATGCACTGGAAACAAACAAGCATGGTGCATCGCAGTCTTAGTGGCAAACTGCTCCGGCTTCATGTGTGAGCAGAGTCACTGTATTTAGTGCCAAATGAACAAGCATTACCAGCCTTCACTTTTGACAATCAGCATGCGGTGTTTCTTTCCCTTTCAGCTCTTGCACATCTATGAAAGTAGGTCAAGAGAGGGAACACCAGCATGGTTTCTCTTTCTCTTAGAGAGCGGTTATGAACTTTTGTGATTAGCTGGAGACATTAATTAGTTTTGCTGCTGTTCCCACTTTTGTTTTTGAATTCGAAATGTTAATCACGTTCTTAATGGGTAGCAGCCAAATGCAGCTATTACAGAGTAATAGATCACAGGAATCATTGCACTCATAAGAAGAACGTATCTTTTATATGAAATTTAAATATTATACTACATGAGCTCATGTCTTCAGTCCTCACTCGGGCTGAGTCCCCAAGCCGGGAGATGGTCTCCAAGACCTTGTCTAATTCATGCTAGTCTGCATACTTAATTGGTTAATGCAAAGAGTTTGAGAACACTTTTTGTTTGCCATTTTTTTCCCCTCTTCTGTCTGAATAATTTCTTCAAGTCTGCCTAGTGCATTGTGGTCCGCTGAATGTTTTTCCAAGCATGAGTCCCAAGCTCTCCGTCTTCAGGGCTAGCCCTCAGCTGTTGCAGTCTCTGGAGGAATGGCATTATCCTGGCCTCCTTGCGTGGGGAGTCTGTCTGAGCAGTGACTCATACAAGAGGGAATCCCTGAAGAATGATCAAATCAATCCGCAGCAGCTTGGTGCTTTCAGCTTAACCCCTTACTGGCTGCTTTTTAGCCAAGATGCGCATGTAACAGAGCAGAATATGCTTTGCAGCCCTGCAACTCTGCGTCTCACAGAGGAGGAACAAGGCAGCCGAGGGGTGAAGGTGCACTGAAAGGACCATGAGAGGAGCGCTGTGAGGACCTCTCCTGAAAGGAGAACCCCTCACGGTGTGGTCTAGCGCTCAGGCAGAAGGCACCCCTTTGGATAAATAATGAGTCTTTTCAAACGTGGATTAAAATTTGCTCAAGCCTTTTACAGTACCGTAAAAAAGTTCTGATATGTTGAAATGAGTCCTTTTCTCCTGCTGGGTTTCAAAAGGGTCTTGTGAGTCTGTGTGTCGTGGTTGTTGGGTGCTAGGTTTAGGGCGTCTAATACCGATCTGTTTTTCATCAGAATTAGTACTTTCTAAAATATAAAAAAGTCTGCAGCCTCTTACCAGCAAGGGCCCTTGATGTCTGTACGCAGGTATTCTCTGTGGAGGCAAGGTGTGTGTTGTAGTTACAAAAGCAGATGAAATGTAGTCAATGTTTGTTAGCTATGGGATGAGGCATCTGCAAGAGCATGGATAGTGATCTGAAGCTGTAATAAAAGACACTGACTTATTTACTTATCTTTCTAAAACTTCTTATTTCATTTCTAGATTGTAGGTGTACCACACAACAAAAATCTTGAGGGAAGTTCAGAAAACACGGAGGTGTTTGGAGTATGTGTTTTAAGGGCTGTATATGCCAGCTATCCTTTTTTGGTAACAACTTCTGCAAACACTGTGTACTTGCTTTCAAAGCTAGTTTTTTGAAGGTAATACGAGTTACTGAACACAAACCAGCACAAAAGCCTAACAGAAATAACCAGACTGCTGGCTCCTAGTATATCAGATTATGATTAGTGATGTATAAAACTGAGTGCGGTGGAAAAATCCTAGTTTCTTTTCACTCAGTTCACAAAATGTTTCCTGTAAGTGACAAGTGAAAGCTCGCTGATGAGACACAAAGCCAATATCCCAAGCACCAAAGCACAGGGAAGTTATGGGTATGTCTCACTGGCACGCTCTAGGACGTTGTAGAGATGCCCAAGATGTTCTGGGATTTAGAAGAAGTCTCGCACTAAGATCTGAAAGAGTTAATCTGCCCCCAAAATTGCTCCTTGCTCAAAAATTGCTCATTGCTCCTGTAGATAGAATGGTTTTGGCACTGGAACTAGCTAAAATATTTCTGGACTTCACGGATTTGGCCAAGTCTAGGCATACCTAAGAGATCAGGTTAAACTGACTGAAATCTTCATTATTAGCAAGTTGTCATCTATGGGAAGGAATGGATATTTGGTCTATTATTATTAATTATCATTCAGTTGAGTTTCCACTAGTTAAATTAGAGCTCCAAACCCATTTCTCTGGTTTTGTGCTTAGTGACCAGAGCTCAAGTCAAGAGTTTTAAAGAGCAAAAAGGCAGAAATGTAACACCCAACCTCACTACAGGGATAGTTTCTCAAATAACACTGACTGTGAAATTCTGATTCTGGACTGTTAATGTTGAGGGCCATTTTGTCCTGGTCAAAGGCCTGCATTTGAACTTCTTTCTCACAAATGCCCCTCCCTGAAGGTGCATCATGCTCTTTGATGGACATTAATGGAGTTCACAGTTTATAACGCTGTATCTCTGAGTAACTCCAGGCTTACGGTTTCAGTGGTTTTGAACATGCTGTTAATTACTCAGCCTTCAAATCAACAGTGATCCTAGCACCTATACACTCTGTAACCTAAAAGCATAATATCCTGAGCTATTGTGCCCAAAGCCATTGAAACTCATGTTTCTGAAAGACAGAGAAATAAACAGCGCCTGAGCAACACTTCCTCCAGGGTTTTTTCTCTTTCTGAATATTTTCAAACAATTAAAGAGTTTTTAGGATTTAGTTACTGCTCCAAACTCTTCGTTCTGCTGTTGGTTTTATTTTGTTAAATGGATTTTTCTGTCATAATTGTTCCTCTTCCCTGCTGGAACAGGTTTTACTCTTAGAACATGAAGATGCTGACGTGGCATGGTAATAGTTATACTAGAGCAGATGAAAGATAGCTTGGTTAAATCACCGGGTTTTTTTTGGTGTATATGCCAAAGGAAATCACACTTTTCTGTAAGAATTTCAGATGGGAAAACTTACAATTCGCCTCCCGTTAGACGTGTGGTCAGGCTTGGTCAGCTGAATGTTTGCACAAAGTAAATGTGATATGGAAAAGAAGGAAGCTGGATGAATTTAAGTGTCCACTCAAGCATTTCACAGGTTTTTTCTTCCTCTCAAATTTCACTGTCTCTGGCAAAGGTTAGGATCAATCCGTCGCTGCTTTAAGGTACAAATGTCAGCCTGAGAAATTCCGTTCAGTTTCCTGTATATTGTATGAGCAAAAGTTACCTTGTTGTATGGCAGGTAACTCAAGTGCAGCATTTTAGCTTCAGGAGAACCTATAGAGAGTTCTGAGAGATGATATGTTGATGAAACACTTGAGTGGCATGTGAATGGAATGGATGCGTTGGGGAAGCATGTGGGCTTTTTGGTTTGACTCAGCTACACTTTGGAGCTCAGGGTTTGGAGTCTATTTTGACGTGATGTGATGTGATGGGGAGACGGGTGACCTGAGTCTTGGCAGAGCTCCATTTGGTAAAAGATCTTGCATTCTCAGAGATCTTTCCATTGCTCTTTCCATTGCCAGTAGCAGTCACAGTTTGAGGGGCAACTGGCCAAAAAGGGGTCATGTTTCACGCTGGTAATCATACTGTAGCTCACATAATAAATAAGCAAGTGGCAAAACTCCCTTTCCCCCTCTAGTTGGATGGACAGATACTACATAATTTTGTCTTTATCTGTCTGTTTATCCAAGTTCAGAACACACATTCCAGTTGGCAGTGAGCAGTTGCACGCTGACTCATGCACGGTGAGGTTAAAAATTCTGGAAACTAGATAAACTGGAAGCTTCAAAGGCATACAACTTGGGAGCATGGAGTTCATGTGGAGGTCACTTGAACCTGTTTCCTAGAGGTGTTTTGCTAGCTGAAGGGGTTTCTGGCCACTGCTCGGAAACAGATATCCTTGGGCAAATAGTGTCATCAAATGGTGGAGTCATTTGATGGTGGAACCCTTTCATGCGCACGCAGGAGCAGTGATGTAGCTTGTAGGAAATGTCAGCACGTTTCAGTTTTTCCTGGCTGTTTAGGCTAGGGAATGGTGAAGACAGAGCGGGACAGCAGCCATACACATGAGACGGTATCAGCAACAACAAACCTCGTCCAGGGTATTGCTCTCACAGTGAAGAAAGAGATCAATCAATCACAGATACTTACTGCAGACAACGAAGAAATAAGGAATAACCATATGGTCTCTAGTTAAGTGTCACTTGTCTGAGTAATCCTGTAAATTTTTAATTATTAGAGAAACTGTGCCTGAATGCTTGAAGTTTATTCCTTCATGTCTTTGCCAGACGAAGTGGCATCAGACAGCTGTATCTGTGCAATCACAGCTTTGTCTCTGAACTTCTATAACTAGCGCAAGATTTCAGATAGTTTTTACTGTTACTGTTCCAGTAGGACCCTCTGTCCAAATACACAGGAATTCACAGCCCTTACCAGAAAGCTGAGAGTCTAGTGAAGCAATCAGTGCCTAAAGACAGTAGAGGAAAGGAGTGTGGTGGCTGGCTGCCAGGTACCCACCAAGCTGCCCTCTCACTCCCCCTCCTCAATAGGACAAGGGGGAGAAAAGAAGATGAAAAATCTCATGGGTCAAGGTAAAGACAGGGAGATTGCTTACCAGTCACTCTCACAGGCAAAACAGACTCTGCTTGGGGAAAATAATTGATTGCCAATTAAAAATAGAGTAGGATAGTGAGAAACAAAGTCAAAACTAAAAACCACCTTTACCCCCTCCTCCCTTCTGAAGCTCAGCTTCACTCCTTCATTCTCAACTTAGACCTCCTCCCCTCGAGTGGCGCAGGGGGACAGGGAATGGGGCTGCAGTCAGTCCATAATAGCTCCTTTCTGCCGCTCCTTCCTCCACACTGTCCCCCTGCTCCAGCATGGGTCCCTCCCACAGGAGACAGTCCTTCATGAACTGCTCCAGTGTGACTGCTCTCCATGAGGTTCAGTTCTTCAGGACCAGACTGCTCCAGCATAGGTCCCCCATGGCCACAGTTCCTGCCAGAAAACCTACTTCTGCGTGGACTCCTCTTCACAGGCCACAGCTTCTGCCAGGAGCCTGCTCCAGGAGGTGTCTCCATGGACTGCAGGGGGACAACCTGCTTTGCCATGGTCTTCTCCATGGGCTGTGGAGGAATCTCTGCTCCAACACTCAGAGCACCTCCTCCCCCCCCTTCTTCACTGACCTTGGTGTCTGCAGGATCTTCTTTCTCACATATTCTCTCTCCTCTCTCTCAGAGCTGTTGTGCAGCCTTTTTTACCCCTTCTTAAATACATTGTCAGAGAGGTGCCACCAGCTTTGCTGATGGACTCGGCTTTGGCCAGCAGTGGGTCCATCTTGGACTGGCTGGAGCTGGCTCTGTCCGATATGGGGGCAAATTCTGGCATCTTCTCACAGAGGCCACTGTGCAGCCCCACCGCTACCAAAACCTTGCCACATAAGCCAATACAAGATGATACCTCCAAAATACTTGGATTTTGGAGGGATTGTCTACATCTTTTGGAAAAGCACCACTCCTTGTCTCCTGTTAGTTCCCTGACATCATTAAGAGTTGGTTCACGTCTCAGGTGGGCATCACAAGAAAAGTGGGGAGAGCTGAGGGAAGAGGAGCATGCTCCTTTTACGTCTGTTGACGAAGTAAGATTACACCTTCAAGAGCAATGAGGAAGAAAGTACAATGTCATTTAAGAGAGGAACAGAGAGATAAGACATTTCCAAGTGTGCCTTGTTGCAGGAAAGCTGATGTCAAGGCAGATAATCAGAGAAGAGGAGGAGGGACATCAAAGATTGAACCCGACCTTCTTGGACAAGAGAAACAAGAAAAGGGGCATGAGGGGGACAATGAAAATGCCATTCAAAAGCTTACCGTTTAGACTCTGCTAAAAACTTACTAGGCATTGCCATAATGGGATGTCTCTGGAAGATGAGAAGTTGTGGCAGTATAGATAAAATGAAGAGTGTGTATCTTAAAAAATAATCAAGAAAGAAGAATTGAAAGCATTTGGATCAAACATCTTAAGACGAGAAAGAAGTAGGAGTAGTTATAGTACAGGTGATGGTGTTGGCATCAAGCATAGAAGAAGCAGAGGAGGAGAATTGTTCATGGAAAGAAAACTTGGAACTTGGTTTTGAGGTTTGTTACTCCAGCAGTCTCTGAGAAAATGTGAAACAGATTAGACTGAAGAAGATTGGACCAGGAATATTTTACTCGGTTTCAGCTGTGAAGTCACAGGTTCAGCCTACTAGAGGTTCCCAGAGGAAAGTAAAACTGTGGAGACAAGGAGATGACATGAATGCAGCCAAAGACAGAGTGAAGTATTGTCATGACTGCTGGTGGGTGGCTGTGCTGGGTGTGCTTGGTTCGACTTGCCTGCTTTGGAGAGATTTTGCAGGGATGTCAAGCTACAGTTTCACTTGGAAGTTGAGTGTCTTAGACCTGGAATTACTGAGAGTTATTAAATAAAACCCTCAGACCAAGGGTAATTTGAATAGGGGGAGGTGCCAAAGAGCACAAATTGCATAACCAGCTTCCATTCTGCTGAAAATAGGACCTGGCAGGTCACTCCAATGGTTTTTGGCTCAAAATGAACCCAGATCAGTCAATTGTCAGCACAGTGCCTCCTTTTAATTACCTGGACTAAAATTACAGTTCATTTGCAAACACTTGAACTCAGAATAATTAAATCTGTTAGACATACTGTGGTAAAAGCAGCTAAAAATGTTCACCGTTTAGGCAAAGTGAGTCCATCAGCTTTTGGCTTGCCCAGCTGAGTAACCGGAGAGGAAGCGTGTGTCTGGCACAGATGCCAAAGTACTGTAAGATACAGTTTGTACTGGATTTTTATCACCTGGTTGCTGCATCACTTTTTTATTGTTAATTTAAGGTTAAAAAGAGAGAAAAAGTAACCTGAGAGCATCATATGTGTGACAGACGCACCTAAGTCTACGTAATATTCAGCTCAGTACTGCAAAAATGTATAGCTGAAGGAATGGACAAAATCCATACGCTGCGAAAATGCTTATGAGGAGATGCAAACAAATAGAGCAGCTTTGATGTGGAAGTACAAATCGGTCAGTTATGCATGAGCCCTGCTGCGCATGGACTGGTGCATGCCAGAAGACGTGCCAAGGGACGGGGAACAAAGCTACGGGGGGAAGTCTCTGTAGCAGGGCAGTAGGCTGTGAGGAGAGCAGAGAAGAACAGCTGGGGTCTTCCTGGCAGGGAAGAGGGAAATAAAGTAGGCAAAAATTAGACCAGCCGTGTGGTCTCATAGCAGAAGTGGTGGAAGAGCAAAGAGGAGGTCAGGGTGACTGGAGAGACGGACGGGGTGCTGGGCAATGGGCAGGGCATGGCCCCAACAGGAGCAGCGGCAGGAAGTGGAGCTGCTCTGCGGGTGGCTCTGGGCACACGCGTGACTGGGAGGCATCTCCCTTCTCACAGAGCCCTCAGGGACGGCAGATCGCAGGAGAATGAAGTGCCATTGAGGCGGTCGAAGAAAGGTCCTGGGCGCTTGCATTGCAGATACTTACTTACTCTCCGCTCCTGCTGCATTTCTGAATGTTTTCTTGCTCTCTTTGTGCCCTGTCTTCCCTGTACATCCCATAGCAGACTACTTGGCTGGTGTTGGTTCGTCTTTATAGCATGTCCCTTGTAAAATGTACACCAGTGTGTATACGAGGGCGTAGACTTCCACCCACAGATTATTGGGCTTGCTGGTGTGTCCAGCTGGGGAAAAGTTGTTCTCAGCAAGGCACCTGCAAGACCAGCCTAGAAAAGTGCCCTGGCTCCTTGTGGCATCCCCAGATCCGAAAGGCTGCTGCCTCTGGAGTGAAACCTGGCACTAGCACACCCACACCAATGCTTATCCACCGGCAGGTGAGACAGTGCCAGTGGGTCGAGCCCAGGGCTGGCGTGGGGAGTGCTCTTCACCGAGCAACGGAGCCACCTCTTCGCCTCTCTTCTTGCCAGCCGGGGTGCAGACCTGGCCCAACCTGCCCTGCGCCTGGAGGCTGATAGCGTCTCTGCACGAAACAGGATGACTCTTAAGTCTGAATGACAAGACTTTGGCCAAGTCTTAATCCTCTTCTCTGGCTGGAAACCTGTCCTTTCCTTCTAGACCTGTTCAGAGATCAGGCATCTCAGCGTCGTGAGTGTACTGCCCTGGCAAAAGGGGTTGGGGTGCAAACTGAAAACTTGCAAACCCTTCATTCCTAAGCGATTTGAATATGCATTAACAGGGCCAGATGGGAAGGTAGAAAACCTTTGGAGAGCACCTCAAAATTATGCTGTCTAGTCATTCTGCATTGCAGCAGTGCCCTGCCTGTCATGGGCATGTTAAAGTAATCTGGGATGTAATACAGACATTATTGTTTCAGGTAATCTCACAATACATTAATCAAGTAGTGGGTTCCCTTGGGAGGGTGGAGCTAGTTTCACCGTCTTACTTGCAATATATGAATGTAAATACAGATTTACAGTCCAGCCAGTGCAGTCAAACTTTGTTGAGCCACGGGCTGGAAGAACATAAAATGTACATTGTGTACAGGCAGTGAAATCCCGGATAATGTCTATTCTTCTCATATCTCAAGTGAACACAGAACTACTAAAGAATATAAACTGTTTTAACCTCCAGTAGTAAAGTGAAATCGCTTAAATATATCTGAACGCTCCCATTATGCCCGTTTCGTAGAGGGAAGGTTTGTGGTTGCCAGATGTTATACCCTCCCGAGTTTCCAGGCTTTGGGTTTTTTTGGTCCTCTATTTTCTTTCCCCTTTCTGCCACCCATCGGTCTGTAATGAAAGTTATACTAGTGGTTTGACAGTTGTGAGCTTGTCAACCCCTGGCACTACACTTGCAGTTCCCTGGGGTATGAACGTAAACCCAGCCCTGGAAACCCTGGGGAATCTGTCCTTGATGGGCAGCGAGGAGGGGAAGATGGTAGAAAAACGTCTTTGGAAAGTCTTTACAGCTCTTTGTGTTGCTCTTCAGTGAAGAAAATCCATATGTCATGGTCTGCTAGGCTTTATGTGCGAGTAACTGGTGCCGCTATATTTACACAGCTACTTTTTAGTGCTGCTTCTGTGTTAAAACAGGCCTCTACAGTGCCTTTTTATGTGGAAATCTTGTAGCTGGGTGTGGTGGGGAAGCCGTTCAGTGACTCATACTGCAGGGAATTCCCTGATGAATTAGAGTATTTTTGCTTCTGGACTTGTGCGCAGTTTCCTTTAACACTGGAGCGAGTGGCTGATAAGAGCAGACTACAAAGGCCCATTCACCGTTCAGCCGCCGCATGTTAAAATGGGGTGTTTATGCTTTGCAAAGCTGAAAATCCACCCCACGTAACGCGGTAGGTTTGTGGTATTTTCATCATTAGCAATCCCAGGTGCTCCGAGTGTCACAGCGCTGAAAAAAAAGCAAAGGCTGAAGCAGCTGGTGGCGAAGTGCACCCGAAGCAGGGATGGCTATAAATAACAGCGATCGGTCTGTAAATGTCAGGCTTCCTGACAAAAGCCGGTGTCTTCAGCTGGCGGCAGGGCTGATGGCCACCTGTCTGATGGCAGTCGGCGGGCCCGTGCGAAACGGGGGGTTTCTCGCTCCCCCGGCATGGCCGCACTCCTGCGGTGCCTCTTCGGAGGAGGAGGGATTCGAGGGTCCTTCTCCCAGCCCTTGGCACGCGTCCCCAGGTGAAGCCTTGGCTTTGCCTGGTCAACTGGTGCTGCAGCTGGTCCCCGGGGGAGCAGGCACTCCGCCCGGGACTCTGCAGGGCTTCTGCCCTGCGGCTCTGTGCACGGGTGTTTTGCTTTTAATTCCTTTTTGTAGACGAACCCACAAAACAGAACAACTCCAGTATAATACCTGGACACAACTTTTTAGCTATATGAAGAGATGTCTTTCTGTTCAAAATATTGGACTATAAATCTTAAAAACGCTGAAACAAAGCCAGGCATTTGGTTTGGAGAAGACACTTCTTATTACTTGGTAAAAGTAAATAACAAAATGAAAGGGAATGAAATGAGACCTTTGGAAAAGCCGTTTTCTCCGTTCTCCCTTTTCCTCCCTGCCTCCTCCTCTTCTTCCTCTCCTGCCTCCGTCTCGCCCCCCTCCCCGTAGAACAACTGCCCATTTGGGTACGGTAATTCCAGAGAGTAAACTTTAACGGGAATGCCTGAAATGTGTCTGCTTCAGCTTTGTGTTATGTCTGTAATTTGAATTATTTGCATTTTGGAAAGGTATAAATTGCTCTGGTGTACTTTGGTTGGCTGGCGGCCAGGAGGGAGTTGCCTCGGGCCCCGAACCAGGCGGGCTGCTGCAGATGTGGCAGCCGTACAATGGAAACTTTTGTGGTCGAGCAGCCCTCACTCCTCCAGCTCGCGCTGACAGAGGCGGCATCCCGCCTGCTCGCCAGAGTCCCCGGCGTATGGGCACTGGGGGCAAAACCGTTTGCTCCGGTGCAGGCAGATTGTCCTGATGCTTCAGGCTCCCGCAGACCCTCCCGGAGCCATTACTCCTTTCTCTCTCTCTCTTTTTTTTTTTTTTTTTTTTTTTTAAATT
>Ga0065711_1034193_pt1 | contig 24165 bp, 13 predicted proteins | sample Hoacrofraction12_FD_59098 | JGI IMG/M metagenome (GOLD analysis project Ga0065711, IMG submission 59098) | Hoatzin crop microbial communities from Cojedes, Venezuela - Epithelial fraction 12 v2 (version 2) | ecosystem: Host-associated > Birds > Digestive system > Esophagus > Crop | place... | reverse complement strand
GAACTTCTTATGCTTCAGTTTGTCCCCGGTGCCCCTTGTCCTGTTACTGGGCACCACTGAAAAGAGTCTGGCCCCTTTCTCCTGACACCTACCCTTATCATATTTGTAAGCATTTACAAGGTCCCCTCTCAGCCTTCTCTTCTTCAGGCTAAACAAGTCCAGTTCCCTCAGCCTTTCCTCATAGGAGAGATGCTCCAGTCCCTTCATCATCCTCATAGCCCTCCACTGGACCCTCTCCAGTAGCTCCTCATCTTTCTTGAACTGGGGAGCCCAGAACTGGACACAGTACTCCAGATGGAGTACGCTCACCGCATACCCCTGCCCCCTCTCACACAAACCTAATGGAGTATTCATAGCCAGGTCACATATCTCTAACATGGTGTCTCACCATAACTAACTTGCTGAAAGGTCACACTAAAGTTTGTGGCATGCTTGGAAAGTAAACTCACATAACCAAGTTCTGCTGTGCACCAGATCCATTGGACTAATGTCCAGCCCATGGCCTGAGAGTGTCCACAGCTCACGAGAACAATTCGCCAAACCCAGGTCTGTCCCTTGGCTGGACGAGTACCCAGAGAAGAGCAGCACACAGGCAGATTGCTGACTGAATTATTCTGGACATAACAGCAGCCCACTCCTGATCATCGTCTTTCCCAGAGCTGCTGCCTCTATCACAAGGCTGTCTGGCTGCCACTATCAGAATTTCACAGCACATTCCATGCCCGCTCCTAAAGATCCTTTGGGAAAAAGCACAGCTGGGAGCCAGCTGTCTGAATGGCTCCGGTGCCCCCTTCTCCTCGGAAGCCCCTCTCATATAGCACGTGCAGTAAGTTACCAAGCATTCCCTGTCACTAGGTAAGTGGTACGTGTACCTAGCCAGGAAAGTTTTGCATCCTGATCTAGATTACTTTCCAGAAACACGTGCGAAACAAGCAAAGCTGAGGAAAACAAATCATGCTTGATAAGATGCTTTTATCTGGTTAACTAGCACACAGAAGAACTTTGCAATACAAAAGCAGCTGCACTGCAAAAAGAAGTAAGAAGCGGCAACCTGTATAATTAGATATTTCCACTGCAAACCCATGTGATCTGTTGATAATTTTTCTCACATATATGTAAATCCAAACCCCAGATTTTCTAGTAGAGCAATAAAACAAAAATCTACCCTCAGTCAAGCTTTTCAAAGCAAACCCCCTGCCCTGACTTCCAGAAACTTGGATATCCTCAGCAACTGAGCTGCCATATCTTTCCAGAATAAATTCTGTCACCCTTACTTATATTAAGCTGTACCATACTCAAATCTTTTTTGTCCGAGACAGTGCGTAGAATGGCATAGCATCCAGCATGAGTAACAGCAGACAGAATGTGACATATGGATTCATTACAGAAGCTTCATCGTTTGCAAAGGGAAAGGACTAAAAAGTTCTATCAGTTCCTCTGCAATCCATAAAATAAACACAGAATTTTAGTTTTTCTGGGAATTATGAAGAGTGGGCACCTAAGACAGCATACTGAGAACCTAAAGGTTTCCTTCAGTGGTAACTAAACTGTCTCTGTACTTGATTATCCCTTGATTTCCAGCTGGGAACTTCTAGAATCTTGGCTTTGGCCTCTTAACTGCCTGTGACTCCCACAAAACACACCACTCTCAAAGAACACTATTCCACCAGTGGTATCCTGCTAGCACTGGAACCAGTGGGAGTTTTGCTGTCCATGTCAGCATGGGCAACATTTAATATTTCACTAATGGATTATGTGAAGAATAAAAACTGCCAGGTTCAGCTCACACTTTTATACTCCAAAGCTACATGTTAAATAGTCTATTTACCATTTATTTGTTCTTTGATTAAAACTTCAGAAAGTGATATTTTTTCTGCTCCTAAAAAGAGAGTAACATCTCAGGAAATATTTTAATAATAAGGTGAGTTTTTTAAAAAATATTGACCAACTTTTTTCCCCTTCATCTGCTGAGCAGCAAGCTGTATGCTCCTTTCCAGCTTCTCTTCACCTCAAAATTAGCCAAATAACAGCAACAATGAGTTGCTGATCAGAGCATGATAACTCAGTGCATTCCTTCAGAATGAAAAGTAGAATAAAAAGCAGCAAAACAAACACCTTATGTTACTACCACAGTCTCATCATCATTTTTTGCATAATCGACCTCTGGGATTAATAAAGTACACTTTGAGGTGTTCTTCAGGGTCATGAAAGGGAAGATTACTTCATATTATAATACGGAAACATTTGCGTCTTTTCATACTAAAATTCCACAAAATTCTCTCCATTCTGATTGTAATTTTTAGATCAATTCAATAAGAAAATATTTTTCTAATATCAATAACATTAATAAACTCCTATGCATGACAAGGATCCCTCCTACTGCAACTCTCCTGCTTTCACTTACAAATAACAGAATCTGAATCACGCCATTCTTTCCTTGTTCTTGTTGTTGAATAATGTAGGTCTTCCACTTTAAAATGCTCATGCTTGAACTCACTGCTTTATTCATGAGGTTCAGCACAATGACCTTAACTAAGTTTTTTTTAAAAAATTATAAAAATAATAGAATCATAGAATGGTTTGGGTTGGAAAGGACCCTATAGATCATCCAGTTCGAACCCCCCTGCCATGGGCAGGGACACCTTCCACTAGACGAGGTTGCTCAAAGCCCCATCCAACCTGGCCCTGAATACTTCCAGGGAGGGAGCAGTCACAGCTTCTCTGGACAACCTGTTCCAGGGCCTCACCACCCTCAGATGAAGGAAGGAATTTTTTTCTTGTATCTGATCTAAACCTACCCTCTTTCAGTTTAAAGCCATTACCCCTTGTCCTATCACTACATGCCCTTATAAAAACTCCCTCTCCAGCTTTCTTATAGGCTCTCTTGAAGTACTGAAAGGCTGCAACAAGGTCTTCCTAGAGCCTTCACTACTCCAGGCTGAACATCCCCAACTCTCTCAGCCTGTCCTCACAGGAGAGGTGTTCAGCCCTCGGATCATTTTTGCAGTCCTCCTCTGGACCCGCTCCTACAGGTCCATGTCTTTCCCGTGCTGAGGGCTCTAGAGCCGTGACTGTTTTCTCTGGCATGAATATTAAGCCATATTTCAGAAGTAGAAAGGCAGAAGACAGCCAGAATGCCTTGATACCATTCTCTCTAGGGGCTATCAGCAATTGCATACACCCCAACATCCATGGGCAGATACTAGTTATTTCCTTTTGAGAAGAAACTAGCGACTTGAAGACTAGAAGTCTGTGATTTCTTTTCCCTGTGACTTACCAGGAAAGAGAGAGAAAAAAACTTGTTTATTCTTACCAGCACAGTGCCTTTGAAGACGATATTCTTGGATTTAAACAACACAACAGACTTCTAAAAAACTCCCACAGGAAATCATCTTCTCATTGCTCCTGCTATTATTAGTGAATATATTTTTCTAACACTTGCGTGAGGACAAGTAGACTTGGTTCCACCATTTCACTCATTTAGAACTTATATAGTGAACAGACTCCAGAGTCTGTACAACTTAAAAGATGAGTTGGAACATGTGGAGACAAATATTCCAGACAGAATGGAGCAAGAGCAAACAGAAGAGCAATAGTAAGTTGTTCAGTCAGAAAGAAATAGTAACAACTGCAGCTCTCTACTCATACTCTACAAGATGCATGACTGCAGAGTTGAACTCTTGAGAAGGGTCTAAAAAAGGCACAGCCTTCTCCCATTCACCTGTAAAGAACACAGCGGGTGAAAGCACAGAAAAGCTTGCCGAGGAAAGCTTGAACCCTTTGTGTATATACTCGGCCTGAAGCAGTACATAAACAATACTAGCTTTAAGATGATGCTGTATACTTTGATAATTGCATTTTTTGGCACTGAGTAAAGGAAAAAAGGCCTAGTATTGTGCCTCTGCCTATAGGCATTGTTTCTGAGCAACACTGAACAAGTTAATGGGGTATATCATAGTATTTCAACAAAAGGTGCCCAAGTACTTTTCAGGATGTTCTCATGCCCTTTAGCCAGCTGATTTTATGTAGTCTTTCCCCTTACATGGAAAGGGATTGCTCCGATGGCATAATTTCCTTTTTTCATTAAATCATTTTTTTTCTTTTTCACTACAGCTACACAATAGAAAACCAAACAGCAGGAAAGGATGTAACTGCAGGCTAAGGTGACACTTGGTTGACCTTAGGATACAAGCGGACTTGTCTTGTCACATTCACAAAGAACAAAATCTTGCAGCCCTATCACAGGCAACCCAAACACAGGCCACAGTTGCGGTATAACACAACATGAGCTTTTTGCCACAAAGCTATTTTAAAAAGCCAGCAGTCCACAAAGTTATCTCATCACAAACATTTTTCATGAGCATTTCACTTAATTATCTACAAGTTTAATTTGAGCTTTTTCCTTCATTTACCAATGTAGAGAATTGGAGTTATAGCATCAACTTATTACTAATCCTGTTTATACAGTGAAGTATTGGAATAGCATACTGAGAAATATATCACTAGATCTTTAAGATTAAAATCAGAGAAAAATCTTGAAATGTCAAAGATTTAATTAATCTAAGGGAAGAAGAACAATTTTTCTCATGCTGTCTCCTTACAGAGGTCTCTGGAATAGATTCACTCTAGAAAATCCCTTATTTGAAGTGAAACAGAAAAGTGCAGAAAAAAGACAACACTTAGCTCTACAGCTGGTCATTGTGACCATATCTTCTCTTGCATACATAAAGAGCTTTCTAGAAAGATGACTCATCTTATTTCACAGTACCGTGGCCTTCAGCAGTGGATCTGATCTAAATTACTATTAATTAAAAAATACCCCCCTGCCAAAACAAACCACAAACCCAAAGAAAAGATCATACTGCCCCAGAGTAACAATAAAGAAGGAATACATCGTACAAAAGCAGCAGCATTTTCAAATTTTGAAGTAATAATAGTTATCAGAAGCTTTTAGTAAACCCCATTTTTAACCTTTTGAATGAAAAATGATATAAAAAAATATAATCTGAAACTCTGAAAAAAAGATCTGATGTAAACCAAAAACTTTTTTCACTTGATGTGCTGTAAAATGCAGATTTCTAAAACGCACCACAGCATGAGACCAGCAGCCGACAGAAATCGGATGGTTATATAATTTGGTGGTTAAGCAAAGATATTTTTAGTGCTTTGCTAATCCATCTAATGCATTTCTTTCCAAGAGAAGAAAACGCATTACACTGAAAGCAATAACAGGGTCAAAACATGGGGATATTGACAAGGAATTTACATTTTCTAGAAACAAAAAAGTGTCAGAAATTATTCTTAATGGTATCCATTTCTAAGCAAGGCTTATTAGTGATTGGGAAGCAGGTGACACTTATACACAAATAATTGAAAGAAGAGCTAAAACAAAGAAGGAAAACTCACAAAAATGCTTCCAACAGCAATCTCATAGTGCAACACAAGCTGACACCACCTCAAGATAACAAAGCAAGTATAAAAGTAAGCGTGTAGGCAACTTCTGAGTGGCATATGAAGTTTTTGCTCCATGGGAATCCTGAAGCAACTTATACTTTCTCTCAAAAAAAAAGTACTTTTTGGAGAACAGACAGTAAGCAACCATTAAGAGATATTAATGTAATTATGTAATAGCTCTAAAATTAAGATTTCAATTTTTTCTCTCAGGTCCTTTTTACTACACTGTTCCTGCATTAATAAATGCTTACTATATGAAGTAATAAAGTCTTGATACTGTATTTAAAATCTTTCACAGAAAAATATGACTATGAAAACTAACTAAAGGCAGTTTTACAATGCTTACTATCAGGGATATGAAAAGAATCTTGCTATTCATTTCCCCTTATATTCCACTTCATATTTACCTCGGAAGGAACAAAACATTTTTAAATTGAAAGCATGGGAATAGACTGAAAGCATGGGAATAGGAGGGGCAAAGCACACCAAAAATATTTCTCCAAACAGTAAATATTTGTGAAAAACAAACCACCCTGAGTTAAAACACTCCTTACTGTAATCTGAAACAAAATACAGCTGACTTAACTGTTAAAAGGTCTTATTTAATCTGGTTTAAAGTTTCATTTCTTAATAGATGGAAATGTCAAAGTTGCCTACAAAATACTTGTCTCCTCAGCTGACTTGCACCTAAGCAAGTTCCATTTCCGTCTCCCTCGAAACTTGTACTTGCCAAATGAGACAATTCAGTGTCAAAGAGCAGAGAAAAAGATGAGAATATCTCGAACATGTGAGTTAGTTTTACTAAGGAGAGACAATAAACGGTTTCAGGCTCAGACAGATGATATCTAATGGTTTTAAGTTTAACAGTGAGTGTATAAAAGCAGATAATCCAAGAGGAAACTGTCACCACAATTCTGGAAAGTGAATTTTTATGCAAAACCAGGACTATTTACCTGAATGGATTAAGCAGTGCTAGGTAACACATCCACCTGAATATGCGTTTTCATGTGCCAGCAAATTCAAGGCAAATTAATTCTCGTTTTTTTCAGAGAACACTATCTTTTTAAACAGAACAGAATTCCTTAAATTGTCAGGGGCCTTGAATAAGCAAACAGGGTTTCCGAAGACAGTTTAAGCTGACTTTTCTCAGACTGGCCTATGAAGACTCAGTCAGGATGTTCTTTGAACTGTCAACGAAAAATGTCTGCATTATTACAATGAGCTGATTAAACACGTTGTGAAACAGCAAATAAGTGGAAGGACTTCTGCTGTGAGAAAGCCAGCTCACAGGTTTTGCCAGACCAACGGTTGTACGATCCCTACTCAAACACCAGTGCACACAATTCAACTTTTCTGAGGACTTTTTTTGTGCTGGTACAAAATTTAATTACTACTGTATATCGAAAGTTTTCGATTCTAGCTTTATCCTTGCTGGAAACAGCAAAACTCTAGGTGTACAACAAAGTGTCAGAGATTTCAGATAGGTTATCTATCTGTACTGTATTTCAAGCTTCTTGAAAGACATCAGCTCACCACCAAGGTCCAAGGCCAAAGTTCATCATGTTAAGCGGGGACTATATCTGTCAGCACTTAACTCACAACCTATTATACAGACCTCAAAACCACTTTTACAGCTTTTTAACCATAAGTGCAAGGAGCAGATGAATTCAAATTAAATATCTATTACATCTCAAAGTTGGAACATATGAGTGAACTGTTAGAAGTCACTTAGAGCATCTTCTGATCAACTGAACTTTGAAGAAAGCATCAAATCAAATTTACGACAAAGTCCTTGGTGAACTCATTCAGAACCATCATTTTGACCAATTGCTCTCTGCATTCATGGTCCAGAGACCCAGCAGAGCTAAAGCTAAATGCTATCCACTTTCCTAATCCTTCTGCTAACAAAGGTTCATCCCAGGAGCTCCACTAAGCAGTTTTTCCATCAGAAACGCATCGCATCCGTGCATATCACACATATGCACTTTGACATGAAAATGTTCAGTGTCTTTTCTTCATAACAAGTATCACTATAGCAAATTATATTTTTTATTAAGTTCAATTATGAACAATATGACTAGATTTTTGCAGGTGGTCTAAATTTTAAGCATACAATATACACACTAATTTTTATTTGTCCTATTTCAGTCTTTAAACAAAACCTGTTTCTGAAACAGAACAACAACAGAACAACAGATCAACTGTGCGTTAGAAAAAAACCCATGTGGCATACCCTAACAAACATCACTTGGGAATGTGAAACACCCTGTATGAATTTCTTCTGATAATTTCATATCAATTGAGAATATAAACCAATCAATATTCCTACTTGTACACTGCACTGTTAAGAAACTGAATGAAGACAAATACGTACCTTTCTTCTTAAACTCCTACAACAAAGAGCTGAGAACTCAAATCTAACTGATTTCATGTCAGCTAGGAGCTAACAAGGAAATTCCTGACTTTCAAGCACAAATCAGTAACACCATCTCTTTCCATTGATTCCTGCTTTTAACGTAGTGGGACCCATTCCTCACCAGAAACCCCCTGGAAACTAAGTGGAGGAAGTTAAGATAAAAAAAGAGAGGAACTGCTTAAGTGAATAAAAAAAGTAGTTCAGACAGAGAATGGGATGGATTAAATTACTGTTTTTCCCAACCAAGAAGGTTCGCCACTGGATACCCACAGGGCTCGGAACCCATGACGTTGCTAAATGTGGGGGAAAAGGTACAACAGCTAAGTGACAGAATCTGTGAACATCACTGTTACAGAGCAGACGTCTGCGGGACAACTGCAAAGAAAGGCTGCACATAACTCTCTGATCACTCTTAAATGGCAAATGAAGCTCAATTTAAACGTGACGTGCAAGGCAGAACCTAACTTCATATATAAAGTAAGAGGCTTTGAGATGACCTCAGGAATGAGGTCTATGGGAGACTACAGCTATATAGTAGTACTGGGAAAATACCTAAAGAGGACAAGAATAATAATCAATTGGTTGTTGCATGTGTTAAACACTTACTTGGGTTTGAGGGGAGACAAGCCCATAAGGAGAAACCTACTCCTGAACACCAGTCACTAAGAGACTGCACCTCTGCCTCCCTGAACAGTGAAAGCAGAGAACTGCAGAAGAATGAAGAAGCAGAAAACAATGTACAAAGAGAGCAGTAATAAAAAACAATAGTGAGGTAGGCAAAAGAAAGCAAGTCAGTGTGTGAAAATACGTACCAATGTCCATTAGATGCCTATATTAGCTCTACCTAGACTTATGCAAACCATTTGACACTGACCTGAATGACGTCCTTGTCTCTAAATCGGAAACACATGGATATGATGTATGGACTACTCGGTGGGTAAGGAATTGGCCGGATGGTCACACTCACAGAGTTGCTGTCAATGGCTCGATGTCCAAGTGGAGACTAGTGATGAGTGGTGTTCCTCAGGGGTTGGTATTGGGACTGGCACTAATTAACATCTTTGTCAGCAACATCAACAGTGAGATTGAGTGCACCCTCACCAAGTTTGCCGACAACAACAAGCTCAGTTGTGTGGTCGACACGCTGGAGGGAAGGGATGCCATCTAGAAGGACCTTGACAGGCTGGAGAGGTGGGCCTGTGTGAACCTCATGAAGTTCAACAAGGCCAAGTGCAAGGTCCTCCACACGGGTCAGGGCAATGCGAAGCACAAATACAGGCTGGGCGGAGAATGGATTCAGAGCAGCCCTGAGGAGAAGGACTTTGGGGTGCTGGTTGACAAGAAACTCAGCATGACCCGGCAATGTGCGCTTCACAGCCCAGCAGGCCAACCGTATCCTGGGCAGCATCAAAAGCAGCATGGCCAGCAGGTCGAAGGAGGGGACTCTTCCTCTCTACTCTGGTGAGACCTCACCTGGAGTCCTGCATTCAGCTCTGGAGCCCTCCGCACAGGAAAGACATGGACCTGTAGGAGCGGGTCCAGAGGAGAGCCACAAAAATGATCAGAGGGATGAAACACCTCTCCTATGAAGAAAGGCTGAGAGAATTGGGGCTGTTCAGCCTGGAGAAGAGAAGGCTCTGGGAATACCTTACAGCAGCTGTCCAGTACCTGAAGAGGGCTGACATGAGAGCTGGAGAGGGACATTTTATAAGGGCATGTAGTGATAGGACAAGGGGTAATGGCTTTAAACTGAAAGAGGGTAGGTTTAGATTAGATATAAGAAAGAAATTCTTTACTATGAGGGTGGTGAGGTACTGGAACAGGTTGCCCAGAGAAGCTGTGGCTGCCCACTCCCTGGAAGTGCTCAAGGCCAGATTGGATGGGGCTTTGAGCACCTGGTCTGGTTGAAGGTGTCCCTGCCCATGGTAGGGGGGTTGGAACTAGATGATCTGTAAGTTCCCTTCCAACCCAAGTCATTCCATGATTCTATGAATCTATATATAAAAAAATGTATTAATTGCCAGAAAACTGAAGTCATAACATGTATCACTGATCAAACAGTATTCAAACAAACAGTATTACTCATTGAACTACACCAGTTTACATAAAATTAATTATCATTTGGGAAGTATACAATTAGATCAACATAAGAGGCATTAACTAAATCTTTTAAATTACTATTTCTCTGCTGTAGTTGTTCACTGAAAAACATCCTACTCTAGAATACCGATCAAAAATGTTGCAGTTCGATGTCAGCACATTTTCTCATTTCTTTGGAGAAAGAAGCTGGGAAGGTTCTGTATCAATCTGTTTAGTCTCTGAGGAAATATTCACACAAATTACTCAAGCTCTGCCTAGTGCTACCAGCCACATGCATGTACTTGTACTACATATAGTAGAAATACAAAACTTTTTGGTTTTGAAAATATTTTTATAGCAATCAATAATGTAAGTCTAATGGCTTTACGCTGTGGTTCATCTGTGACTAACCCGTACAAAAAATACAGATTTTTTTTTTCAAATGAAGATATATTTCCATCACAGAAACTCTACTGAAAATCAGTAGAGACAGATGCTGTTTATGGCTTAGCTCTTGAACAATTGTAGTAATACAGATGAAAACTGAGATGCTGAGTAAAAACTAAGGCAAAAATCTGCATAACAGCTCATCTTCTTTGGCTACAAAAAAAACAAACTAGTCTTTTGCTAGTGTTTCTCAGTATAATCAAAAAAAGCATTAGTGTTTTCACCTACATCTGCTGGGCTGATATTGTAAAGATTCTTTCAGCTCCTAAATTAAGTATTCTGGAAACCGGGAAAACAAAAACTTTACCCATCTGAACAAAAAAACATTTCAAAAAGGTTTACATATTAAAAAAAGGTTTTCTTACACGTTTACTTTAAAAGCAATGGTACGCAGTGTTGGTTCGTTTATGTTTTGAAAGCAGAGGATATTTTCAATGTTATACCAGCAATCTCCTGATTTTAAACAGGTTAGAATATCAGCTCTGGAGTAACAATTCTATGTCTATTGCAAACACAAAGTAAGACTGGCTGTACTCCAGAACTGTCTTTTTTTTTTCGCTTTTAAAAATGTCCCTATTCAGACCTATGCTTGTAGGTAGGTGTATCTGGATATAGGTAATCTGAGCAAAATGTTAAATACTTGAGGCTTTCTTGAATTTCCATCTGAGGGATAGCACAGGAGTAATTTTGTGTATTTTTAGCCATGTAATCTTACTGCATTAAATACTAAGAAAAGAAATCAAATCTGTGTAGCAATGTTTATAGAATTTGTGTATTTCAAACAGATGTATTATTCATTCCCCAGCAAATAAAAGAGGAACAGTCCAAGACCGTACTCTTTCACCAACAAGTTGTTTGCGAAATCTCACTGAAAACGTGCCCCACTGAAGTTACTGGTATAAATCCCACAGGATTCACGGAAAGTATGGTTACCTATAAAGAATGCAAAATTAACATTAAAATTACTATCCATAGCAACTGAAGACTTATTTGAAGTTTTACCACAGCATTTTATTTATTATCTTCAAATAGACTACGTAGTAAAATGATTAAAACTGATTTTGTTCTGAACAAAGGCAGCTCTTTGTACTAAAGCAAGCAGTCTTAGATAAATATCTTTGGTATTTGTTGGATCCTATTCCTAAACGCAATGTTCATATTTCAGCTATAATAAGTAAAGCATCTCAAAGACGTGTGAGGCACTACTCTTTCAAGTGTCCAGTTTAGTTTCTTGAGTAGAGATTGGTAGAGTCAGCTAAATCCATCATGGAAAGCTGTGTGCGGTCCACATAATTCAGCGCCGTTTGGAATGATTGGCAGCTGCCATCTAGTGCAGACACAAACTTTACTACAACATGTATATAATGCCAGCTCTCCTTAGAAATCACAGTTTGTTCAGGTCAAGCTGAGAGCAGGGGGTCACACAAGGCAATAAACGCAACAAAGTAACTAGCTACTAAAGCACTCTGTACTCCTTCCTGATGGTTCCACCTCCTTCACATAAACCCACCCCATGCAGGCAGCATACTGAAATTTCTCTGAATTAAGATTTTGAAAAACACGCGCACTGGTTTCTTCTGTAACTGCTGTACTGTGAACATCAGCGTTCTGGGGTGGACAACTGCTCTGTGCCATCCAGAAGCAAGAGCTGCCCAGTGACTGAAGCCAACGCTCCAGGACCCAGGCCCAGGCTGGGGCAGTGCCAGGCCAGGCGTCAGGGTAAATCACAGCTCTCCCAGTCACCTTCAGCGTCGAACACTATACAAGCCAGCTACTGGCTCCAGGAGGTGCCTGTGACAGCGAGGGAGTGCAGGGACCCAAGAAAGTGTAAGCTGCGGCAGCAGGCTCCCTCCCAAATGAAATCAAAATCTTTCTGCTGGGTCTCTGCTACCAAGTCAATCCTCCTGTACCTTCCTCCTGTGGCCCCTCCACCACCTCGGGGCTCCTTCGCAGCCACACAGAACAAAGTGAGCTGCTCACGACACAGGATCACAATCAGAGAGTCAGTAGTTTTTATTAAAAAATAAAGGCTGAAACTAAGCCATGACATCTGTGCACTTGGACACAAACACATTAAAAATATAACTTGAGCTGTCTAAAAATGCTACTCCGAAAAAAAAATCGCTGCAGAACAGACACCAGTTAATCCCCCTGCAGCGCTCCCCCGAAAAGGTCTTCCTGACTACAGGCTTGCTAGTCACTGCTACCCAAGCACAGACAGCTAATTAAAAAGGAGAAACTGCTCTATGTTATTAGTTGCAAGATATTAATTTTACTGTTATCTTGATCTCAGGTCCTTTCAAAGTACTTTGCCAGTTTCTTTCTGTTTGTTGGGTGCTGCCATTTTCCCAGACAGCAAAGGTAATTTGGTTGTGCCATGCCCAACAAAGGCACCATTATCCTTCACCAAACCTCAGGTGCTCATGTAATGAAACTCCACTACAATATTGCTATTAAGGTGGTCAAAGGTTCTCACAGCATATTATGACAGTATACCTTACTTAAAACTCACTAATAGCTTTGGAGTAATTAAAACCATTTAGCTTCTGTTGAAAAGAGAATAAAAAAGAAGATACAATTCCTTAACCTGCTTGATTTATGACCTGAAAGATCAATGAAGTATTAGGAAAACATCAACAAGGAAACATTTTTTCTTTTGATTTGTTTCTCCCTTTTCCTCCTTACACTATCTTCTGATTCATATTTCTTACTCAACTCTTACTGTACTTTTTTCTTGTCCCTCTGTGTCCCTGCAAAATTTTTTTCCTTGGAGAGTCAGCACTTAAAGGAGAATTTCTAGTTGAGCACTAGCTAGAAAAAAAATCTGAAGGGAGGAAAAAAAAGGCCTGGCTTCAAGAGCTCAGTTCCGAACCCGTAATATTGACTTTTCTAGACAGAATCTAGTATATGAAGGGTTGTACACAAACAAACATCATTCCTTCTGCTTCCAGTGCTGCATATTTACTTACAGGATTGATACATTTTAAAACACCCAGTAATACTGAGTATTAGAAGGTAAGTTTATGTTCAAACTCTGAAAATCAATTCCAAAACCATTATAGTTTATACCATCATAAGTACTGATGAAGGCAAAGTTAATGTAACACACTAAATCGCTCCTCTAATGAGAACTTCAGTGATTTTCATACTAGGACAGAAGAGCTCTAACATAATCCCAGCTCATCCTGAACTGCAGAGGGATAGCTCCTTTGAATCAGACACATGACAGTGACGAAAAGGAAGTTCAAAAGCCCTACAGTGAGAATGATTTGATATCTTCAAAAGAAATTCCTGTTTGACTCTTGGTTGAGTGGACATTTGGGGCTTTCTAACATCTTCCAAAGGTATCTTAAATATACATCTTCCAGCATTTGAAGCATTTCACACGTGCTTGAAATAACATAGAAAAGATCTTATAAAAAATATCTGGAAGGCAGCTTTTCCTTTTCGACATCAAGGCCCAAAAAAGGCATATAGAGTACACCTGACTGCTTTTAGCCCAAATGGGTTAAAGATGAATTTGACCTAACTACTGCCTACAGTAATGATTAAAAAAAAAAAAAAGCCTTTTAATATTTTAAAAGGGAAAATATTGAACATACTTCTTAAATTCCTCAAATTTTGGGATTTTTACATTCGTGCCTCAATATCTTAAATATAGCTAGTAAAACTATAACAGATAATGTTAAGCTGCGTTATCATTTTAAAAGCATTTTTATTCATTGCTAATTTATAATCTGGTTTGAATACAGATCTGTGTAGCAGAGGCTGGTAACTATTTCCCTAATACAGCAGCTTTCTATATATCACACGATTTTGCGAGCTGGTATCTTATGAGAAATGCGGCTATTATATCTTATATATATATATTATATAAAACCCAAAGACCGAGTCAGGGGAGCCAATGTAAATTCGGGCTCAGAGAAGCAACGTTTAACCCAACTTTTAGATTTCTGTTTGTATATCAAACTGCCATGATAGATAAGGGAAGACTATACAGATAATTAAGGAGGACTTTTAGACATAAAAACACATCAGGAATATAAAGCAAAATAGTTGTTGGTCTTGTTGACGACTGCGTGGACCCTGTCACAGGTCAAACTACCAGCCAAACCTGTCATGAGCAGCAGGAAGCTACGAAGAGGAGTATGGTCTGGTTTCATTTGGCTGAGCAAACATTTCATGAATAAACAATACAGGAAGAACAGCATACAACTCAAAGTTGCGTCGATATCTGGCTGAGAGTCAGGGTTTCTAGCATTTTGGAATGCAACCCCGTATATTTGATGGGGGTGAGAAAAGGTCTATCTAGAGAGTTCTTCCACTGACAGAATGGAAACATACAGTAAGCACGCGTTGCTGGTGACACCTGCAAGGTCTGAAACCTAGAAGGTTTCACAGGCCAGCGAGTGGTGAGATCATGCCACATGGGCAGAACCACCTTCATATTACACATCAGAGAAATTTAAAAAAGGCACTCCTCCTGGACTTTGTCTAGTAGTGATCGTTCGGAAACAGACAAGACCGCCATCCTCACATTCATCTATGACATTGCAGGAATGCTACTGTCTGAAGTACTAATATATTATTAATGTATCAATTTGGTAAAAAAGCAGTCACAAACGAATACTGGTCCTCAAATTTCAATGGGACAGAAGCAAGTTCTCTCATCCTGAAACTGTACCAATCCAGTCAGCAACTGCTCGAAGCACAAGTTTCTTCTCAATGGTCTTCTAGAATCTCTTCCACATGATCTGGCTCTTAGCCAGCCAGTGCTACTGACTCTGCCTGTATGACAGTCCCTTAACTCACATGAAGCCATGGCCTTGCTCCCACTGGTTGATATTAAAAGCAGTTTTGAGAACTTCAGAGACGGGAAGGGTCGTGTCATCCCTACTGGGTGAGTCCAACACACACTCACAAGTGAAGTTAACGTAATCTTTATGCCTGATGTTGCCTGACTAGGTGTCAGGTCTCCTTGCCTTTGACTCAGTGCCACTACAGTTAGTGCAAATGCTACGAAAAGAGAGGAAACCTGAATCTGCAATGTTGCTATCCATACTGGCAGTCGTGGGACTGTTTAATAGAGATTCTCAGCTGAAAAACCAAAGGAATTGCCCATGGTCACAGCTGCACCGCAACTGATGCCTTCTGTTGTTGCACTTTCAAAAACATCTTTTCAAGAAATACACGTTGTTTTCATGGACTGTTCCAAAAGAAGGAATTTGAACTCTGTCCTTCACCTAAACTTCAAAGGAAGGAACGGAAAACAAAACACTTTAGAGACATGTCCCTTCTTAAAGAGGAAGTACACACACTGTGCCTTGCAACCTAACAGACTCAGACTACAGCTTTTTAATAGCTTTATGGGGACTCAGAGTGGTGACTCCCCCATCCACATATCCCATCACATCAATTTCTTCAAAACTAGGGCTTATTTTGTACTGACAGAACATTAACAGTATTCAGTAATTTCTTAAAGTTAGCTATTGCAGATCTGCTTTACTAATGTGGCATGCTGTAATATAATGCCTTACATATATTTATAGCAGTAATTGAGTATATGCTACCCTTTACTTGGGTGACCAGTGCTCAAAAAAAGTTCTTTACCAGCATGCTAAATTCATGTTTGTGTCTCAACTACTTTTCACTCTGAGCTATACATTTATTCAAGCTTTCCCAGTTATGCAGTTTTCAGTCTTTTTCTGTATTATTTTTGACTGTCAGAAAAGGGATAGTCACTGGGCACACACTGACCACACTAAATCAGGAATCAGTTGTTCAGTTCTAAGTGTAATGTGACATCCTCCTTCTAAAATAGCATGAAGATTTTCTTTCATGCACATCTCAGGGCTCATTTTTTGATCCACAGCATATTTCAAGAAAAGCCTGCCTGAGGAAACAAACTAAACCAAACAACAGAGAAACTGCCACAGAAACTTACTGGAAGGCATTAAAAACTAAATAGCTTTTTAAAGAACTCTCAGGCTTCACAGTAAAACCTATTAAAATTGTCTATTCTGATTTAATTTGTAACAATTCCATTTCAGACAACTTTGCTTGGTTGTTGGTTAGGAGTTCAAAGTGAAAATGATGGTTTTCCCCCACTGCTAATACCCGTACACGTCTCCCATCTCAAACACTTAACAAATAGGCGGGGAGATGACGACCACCACTATTTGAAGTGGTGGCCAGAAGATCCAGATGAATTCAGACTCCAGGAGAAGCATGCTCCAAAACAAAAGAATCCTCATACAGAACTCTTTCAGCGGATACTGTCCTGGCAAATGAATCAACAGTGTCTAAGCACAAGAGCCTCAACCGTTATTCTTACACCATTCATACCAGAGTCTCTCGGATAAACAGATGCACCTCTAGATGCTCAATGTGAAATGGGCAACGCAAACCATTCTTTGTTTCCTCACTAGTTTTAGTGTCCAAACAGGTTTAAAGGCATAATGCAGCAGCTCTTGAGTGAAAGCAGAAATGTATGAACAGTGGAAGATTACTTTCACAGTATATTATGGAACACACACAAAGACCCTTATTCAAATGAGTTGAAGTTCTAAGTTTCATATGTGTAACGTCACTAAAGTCAATGGAGATACACATCTGAAACTGAAAGGTGAGCAAGTACTCACTAAAGACAACATTTACACCCTTGCACTTTTGAGTCTTTTGTCAACAGTAAGAGCTCACATATTGCAATACATTTTTTGTTTCTGAAAATCTAGTGACAAATAAATATATTTTACGATAACATACCTTGAAGTTGCAATTTCCACTTTCGTTCTTGCCATGGCGGCTGCTCGCTGTGCACCCTCTATTGCTCTATCCACCTTTTCTCTAGTTTTTGTGTTTCGTATTGGTATAAGTTGCTTTCTTATTCCACGAACCAAAACATTATTTTTATATTTTCCCTCTTCTTTGGTGCCATCTGGAAACATGGTACATCCATATCCATGCCTCCTGTTATTTAGCCATTCTCCTTCATATTTCATACCATTTGAGCGCTCACTAATACCAAAACCACTGCGCTTGTCATTCTTCCATTCACCCATATAGGCTTCCGTAGTGGTGGCATCAACGTGGTCTTCCACAGGGCAATAATCACAGTCACCGTCTCCAAAACTAATTGTAGAGTTGGCATCGCTAGAACTAATTCTGCTCATAGCAGCATCACTCCTGACAGAGCTCCGTTTGCTAGATATCGATGACCTAGATTCAGATTTTCTAAGTTTTATACTACCAAGAAGGGATCCTCTTCTGAACAAGCCTCCTTTTTTCTTAATGCCCATGGCTTCCGGATCACTGTGAAAATTGAGCACAAAACCTCCTCTTGTTCCAGCCGGGCTGTCTGAAGTGGCATCATGCAGAACAGTGCCGTTGCTCTGTTCACTTCGAAGTGAAGCTAGAGACGTTCGGAGGGGCGAACGGATCACAGTTGCCATGCCATAGGGTACACTCTGACGCACACCATATCCATGTCGCATCCCTCCTGTCCATTGCCCCTGGTATGTACCTTTCAAAGTAATAAGAAGAAGTTAAATTTAGGAAGCTGTAGAAGACCTAGCGCTCTGCCTCCAGTATGCTACAGGCAATACTACGTTGTCAGCTCTGAATTTGGTAAGAAGAAATGCAGAAAATCACAGCACATGACACAGCAGATAAACTACTTCTGTTACTAATTTTTCTTATAAATTATTTTTCCACTTAACAAAGCTTTCACTTCCCCAGCAGAAGTGATTTATTTTGGCAACTAAGACACAGTAGCTATAATCATAAGCATTTTTTGAATGGATCTGTCCACGGAAAAAATTTCAGGAGAAATTTCTAAACAGTACACTCTCAACATTTTTTTTAAGGCGGTCAGACATGGAGGCGGTCAGCAGAAGCAGAACCACATTATAAGCAGTCAGCTGGGGAGGGAGACAGGAATGGAGGCAAGGGAGGCACCAGGACGCTCATGGCTCTTGCCTCCAGCTGCTCACAGAAAGAGCAACTAGGAGTAGTAAATGTTCTGTTATCCTAGGTTTAAGATGACTCCAGACCTCTCCTTGTCTGGGCATATTTGACAATCCACTACATTGTCTTGTCTTCAGATGGGCCTCTGGATCCACTGTTATATACCTCCATTGTAAAATTGAATATTTTAAAGTTTTTGAATGTACTTGAATGGAAGAACAAAACCTCAGTATATCTCACTCTTTATGAACTCCTGATTAGCGACACTTTTTGGTATCCGCAGTACTGTAAACACGGCACTGCATTCTGCGTTATGTTGTGACAGAAAGATCAGAAACATAAATCCTTCAGCACTTTTTCTGCCTTTCTTTTGTTCTGCATCACGTAAGAAAGACAAGGCAGTAATAAGCAGAACATTGCACACCATTCTACCTTAAACACATTTCGTTGTTGCAATCATAACTATTTTTGTGATTTTTTTTAAACAGCAATACAGGGCAGAGCAACATGGTAATTGATACGAGAAGTCATGGATATCCATGTAACGGAGTACATGCAAAGCTGCATCTGAGCCAAACCCCAGCATTATCAGATTACTACTGCAGATAATTTTTTTCATGTATTCTCAAAAGGCACTTGCATTTTGATGAGATACATGCTCCAGTGCCTGGTCCCTGAAAGCCATCTGTACCAGATATTCCAAAGGAAGGTGCCAGGAACCCCCAACTAGCAAATACAAAATAATTTGCTTTCTAAGATCATTTCACTCTAATTTCCATGAAACTGCTTTAAGCTCCTCAAAATGAAGTCGTCCACCCAGTGCTGCTGCTTTTTTTTTTTTTAAAAAAAAGCTATTTTGAGTCTGAATATTCTTACAGAGGGATGAATAAGCAATCTTTAAAAAAAATCTTTCTTTTATTTTGACCTGCTTTAATTGGAGCACCTATTGAAAACTATTCTTCAGAGAACTAAATATCAAATGTCAAATTCAGTGATCAACAAAATTTTTGTGAAAATATTTGTGAGGTACCTGCAGTTTCAAATGTAGCTCAAAGCTTCATTTGCTTTGAGATTTTATCTCCTTTGTATAAGCATACTATTTTGGTCATGTACGTGTCAATTATCTATCAATTACTGCTTTATTTTATTACCTCTTCTGCTAAGTTGTATTTCAATGTTAACATGCAATTAAATTTGCCAAGTGTGCTTTCTTTATTACATAATACTAGATAGATTCCACAACATAACTATTTTGTGTTGGTAGAAAATTCTACCAAGTGGAAGGTTTTTAACAGATGGCTGCTGACACAAACAAACAACTTTCTTAGTTTCTTTCTCATTCTCTGTATCCTGGATACCTACTGGTGCACTGGTTGTAAGAGTGATGAATCTAGAAACATGACTATTTTAAAAAACTCAGCATATGGAGAAGAACAAATAGAAACATGAGCACAAAGCACTGGTATGACCTATTCTGTAAATATTGCAAAAATACAACCACACTGTGATTTTTTTCTTTAAAAAACCAGACATTTCCCAGAAATATATTAATATTTTATGAGCATAAATGACTACATTTTGTCCATAACTATATCTAGGATCCCCCTAGTATCACAATGATAAGAATCTGGCGGCATATACTTACTGCTACATACAACAACCTAACATCCTGCACCAGTTAACTTCATTTAAAAATAATAAATCTAACTCTAATTTTGATTCTACCAAAATATTATATTAGAGCAGCAACTCATAATTATGGCTTTCCATGTGTCTATTTAAGTGTCAGACTCGAAGCAGAATCAACTTCATTCAGTATGAAGTTTTAAAAGTATACAAAAGGTCAGCCTTTTTTCTTATTAATATTTTTATTTAATAAATAAACATGGAAAGCTCAAAACCACTTAATTCACTTAGCACTTGTACTTTTCACTACTCCGTAGAAAGAAGTGGAAGTGGTTGCTGCTGCCCATAAGGGCATTAAAACAAGAACAACTGAAGTGCTGCTGTTTACTTGTCAGATTTTAATTTCTGCTGGGGAAATAAAATCAATCCTTCCAATTTCTTCTAAAGAGAAAATAGTCAATGAGAAAATGGAAGATTCATACTGAACTGGTCCTTAGAAAGTACCAAAGATATTTAGCTGGAATTTTGTGCAGTCTTGCAGGTAACAACTCTCTCTTTTATAATTACAAATCCATTAAGGGAAAGGCTTCTGATATTAGTCCTAGAAAGATGACTCATTTTCCTTGATTTTTTTCAACTTACATTTTGCAGTATTTTAATGGCATATGGAGGGCAGTGTCCAGAATGCAGATACAAGAGAGCTGTACAGTAATTTGATTGACGATACCAGACTCTATCACCTTCTTCAACAGAAGAAATTTTCGAAATTTTAAATGAGCAAGACAAGGTATGTTAATATCGCAATATAATTAAACACTACAGAATATGACGACGTGATAAAACGAGCCTTTCCCTTATACAAAGATACAACCATATGCAGTATTTACCTATCTCTCTTCATAGATATAAATATGAAAGATAATATCAACAAGCACACCTTTTCTTGTCTCACGTTACACTATAAGTGACTGTTCAAAGCAGTTGCAGTAAGGGTCAACCATTAAAATTTTAATTAACACTGTAATCGTCAAGATAATTTAAAATCATATTTGACTATAAAACAACCACATGGTTCAGCATTAATTTTCCAGAAGCTAGGCATGGTATCCTTTGTAACGGAGGAAACATTCAGCCACGACTTCTACTGACTGACTTCTACTTCATCTGGTGTTTAATTGGTTCCCCTGAAAAGGTGTTTGTATTTTGAGCCTAAGAAATACTAGAAAGTATATTTTTCTTTTGTTTCTGTTGCCAAGTTGTTGTAATGTATACTTTCAGAACCTGTCTCCTTTGACTTACATTGTGCCATCCTTCCCCAAAAAAAAAAAAAAAAGGGTATATCTTACAGCCGTAAATGTCATTTGCCTGCTTGTGGCTAAAATATAAAACTATGCTGTGTGAAAAAGCTGAGAGGCCAAGGACCTAGTAACTACTCCATTTGATCTTATCCTTTACTTACATCTTCTGTGGTTGAACAAACTTGTTACTACACCACGATTTCTGCATGCTTTTCAGACTCAAATGCTAGATAAGCGTACATCCAGAAAGAAGGCTACTCGGAAATCAGTGAGCATACTGATGACCTTTGCTTAGGATGCACTTGTCACTGAACCTCTGCGGAATGACAATGCGCAACCTTACAGCAAGATGTCTGTTTTTGCTATTGTTGGCAGGACTGCAAACTGCTGACTAATTTACACACACTGAAGTTTCAAATTAGGCCTTAGTCCCTCCATAAAAAATGCTCTGGTAGGCTTGCATATTCACAGAGATTCAACAAAATCGAGGGAGTTTAAAGGAGGTACAAACATTCAGACTGTTGCAGGAAACAACCTGACAGGCCACTTGAAGGCCCAGCATAAGCACATGCAATGAACAGAGTATCATGATTTGTAATTCACAGTGATTTCCTCAGAGATTTGATTGAGTGACAATTTTAAGCATCTAAACGCAGCATGACATACATTACTCATGTCGTGCAAAATGTTGTGTGCAGAAACACTGATGAACACTGTCATTGCTTATGTTCCTTTTCCCTCAACTACATCTCCTACTGCCACCAATGCACTTTAAAATAACATGTGGTGGGACGAAGCAGCAAAGAGACCTGGATTTTAGTGAGTTTGAAAACAAATTGGCAATTGGCACAGTCTAAATAGTTGTTTCCCTATGCTGGTACTCTCAGGTCATAATAAAGGAAGAGCTTTCCTGCAAATATTTCATAGTATGTTGAAGACATATACATAAAACTGGTTTCCTTGTAAAAGCATTTCAGACGTTCTTCTGGTGTACAAACACAGCTACTGTTCCCAGAGCACGAAAACAAAAACACATCTGCCAACATCTACGATGTCCTGCTTTGCTTCATTGATGAGTACTTTCATTAAAATCAATGGGACTTCACACCCTCTGTTCGTATGGACCGAAACATGTAAAAGACTGGGGCCATGGTAATGGATTTCAGTTACGAGGATGGTAAACTGTGTAAACAGTACACTCACAGCATAAACTGCATACTTCATATGCTGTTTCGGACAGATGATTTCCTGGAGGGTCTAAGTCTAAAAATTTAGAGAAATTACCTCCAGTTATCAAGACTATACTGAGATTCTTAAAATTCCACAAACAGCCTAAAGAAAAAGATAAAAGGAACTTTAGTTTGAGAAATTGACTCCTATAAAATTTACTGGAATGGTAATTTACTTCTCTGGAAACAAAAATAATAATAAAAAAAAAAGATGGCCACTGCAAATTCAGCTATTCTTCAGCTTCTAACTTGTTAGTCAAAACAAATATAATAAAAAATTGAAAAGTCTATTGTGTGGCGAGAGAATTCAAATTCTGGTCTCTTTCATGGTTTTGGTTTTGTGGTTGTTTTTTTTTTTCAAATGCCCAAACACGTATCTTGGCTAACTTTGAGCACCGGAACTTTCCACGCCAGGAAACAATTTTCAGACAGCTACAAATAAGCAAGGGGATTAAAAGACTTCAAGGTACAAAAACCACAGTACATTCAATTTTCTGAAGGAGACAACTCTTACTCAACTCACTACATTTTATATTTGGAAAAGGAAAAAAAAAAGGATCCAAACTGTAAATGCCACTTCTTCTGCTTAATACAAAAAATCCTATTCTCTGACATGATCCTGAAAGTTTGACCACAAATCTCTTCCCAAAATTCCTTGAAGAAATCGGCAACAGCATCACTCAAGAGCTCTGATACACAGGTTAGTCCTTTAGTCACATCATGTGAATGCCACCTCTCGTTTGGGGAAATTCTATTTCTTCCTTGTTATCTAAGCACGTTGCTCGAAGCTGAAGCGAGCAGCGTTCCTGTAAAAAAAAATCCAACAACTCTCTAGTCCTAAAACTGAGACTGGTTCTTCCCCTGCTGCAACAGCACAAACCCAGCTGAAGAGCAACTCCGCAGAAGCTGCAGGTGGCACTTCCCCGACACCGTGGCAGCAAAAGATGAATTTGAAAATATCAGGCGTGGGGGTTTTGCTGTGTGGCACACGAGAACGACAGAGGGACGGTAACTCCAGCCGACCGTCGGAACCGGCGCCAGCCCCACGCCACCTCGCTGAGCCTCGGCTCCTCGACGGCTCCCGGGCTCAGCGGGCAGGCAGGCCGCCCGGCCCTCTCCCGCCATCGCAGCCCCAGAGGCCTCGGCGCTTGTCGCGGCGAAGGGCGGGAGAGGCCGGCCCGTGCCATTTCACAGCACGGCTGGCACTTGGAGCAGTGTGCTTAAAACCAAACCACGGCGTAATACAATACGAGTCACGACATCAGGGTGGGCCCACATTTCACTGATTTTAGGCGCGTTGCGTACCCACTTCACCACCTCCAGCGCCCCGCTCACAGCCGAGCGTGCCGAGGGAAGAAAGCTCTCCCTGCCAGCAAAGTAACGAGGCGCAAGGGCTCGCTTGCCAGCGGCCGGCTCCTTCACCAGGAAACCGGCGCTAACGGCGGCCTGGCGAGCCCCCTCTGCCCGAGTCCGGCGCTGCCGGCCCCCGCCTCGGCAGAGAAACGGCAGCAAAGCCGCCCGCAGGCAGCTGTAATGCGGATTTCCACCGGCCGGTCGGGAGAAAGCGGCGAGCCCGGCCCGCGCCCCGCGGCGGCCGCTCACGCTCGGCCGGGGGCCGGGCGGCTCCTCACGGGGCACCTGTGGCGCTCCC
>Ga0065711_1034192_pt1 | contig 24165 bp, 11 predicted proteins | sample Hoacrofraction12_FD_59098 | JGI IMG/M metagenome (GOLD analysis project Ga0065711, IMG submission 59098) | Hoatzin crop microbial communities from Cojedes, Venezuela - Epithelial fraction 12 v2 (version 2) | ecosystem: Host-associated > Birds > Digestive system > Esophagus > Crop | place... | reverse complement strand
GGCAGGAAACAACAACGTGGCAGGAAGGAAGTGACAGTGTGGCAGGAAACGGTGACATTCCCCCTGCTCCAGTGTCCCGAGCTCGTCGCTCTACCTTCCCAGCAGGGTTCCGTGTCCGCCGCTCCCAAGGCTCACCTCCAGATCGGAACCTGGGTTGATCAACGCACCAAGCTATGTCCCCTCTCGTCCAGCCAGGACTCCACAAATATGTATTTTGAAGTACAGTTCTCATTCGTTTGAAAAGGAATTGTTAGTTCAGCGGCATGTAATACATAACATTTGTAGAACAGTATCGCTGGATAATTTTCTGGACAATTATGAGTTATGTTTAAGAATGCTTAAATGCATAAAAAGTAAGCCATTTAAGCAGCCTGCTGTGATAATGACATAAGTAAAATATATCATTTTAAGATGAATTTTCAAAGAAGTGTATTGCAGTTGTTTAAGCTTTAAAAATTTCATCAAAATTATCTGCTACTATGAGTAAGTATTCAGAGAATATAAGGACCTCAACAGGAATGAATTCTAAAAAAAGCATTTGAACTGTTTAATATATACATTGTTTTAATACCCATTAAATATAAAGAGTTAGAATCTTAAATATACTTTTCAGAATTCATGCTTTTTCTGGGGTTCTTCTATTTGATTGTTCAGACAGTGGGTACTCACTCATTGCTAAGTAACTTTTCAGGAAAGAGCAGTGATTTCTTTGGTTGTAAGATCCCTTATTGTGAGAAATGCCACAAACCGGAAGCACGGCATTTTCAGCCTTTTATGGAGAATCCATATCTCCGGGCATAGCTGATTAGCAGAAAAACAGGTCGTCCCAAACTGCTACATCTAATACAGAGGACACGGTGTAGTGTATCATAATTGCATGAGATACAGTTGCAGACAGGAAAAGGAAAAGGAAGCGAAGAGTCAAATATATCAGTCTTATGTCTGATGTATTGAAAGTGACATTTTGGTTTCGGGGTGTTGGTTGGGGCTGTGTTATGTTCAGTCTCAGACAGGGATTTGGATCAGTAAAGCTGAGCTTATTTCAGGTTAGATGAAGGATACCTTACCCAATACCTATTTATGTCAATTTAGAGGCTCTTAGGGTGAGAATTCTTCTCACATACTTTTAATATAAAGAGCCTATGTTTTTTCCATTTCAGCTGGTCACCTCCATCTCACTTCATATTTCATGCAAATCACAGACCCTTAGAACATACAGTTCAAGCCTTCCTGTCCTGGTTTTGGCTGGGATATTTTTCCTCCCGATAGCTGCTGTGTTTCGGATTTGGTATGAAAAGAACGTTGATAATGCTGATGTTTTCAGTTGTTGCTAAGAAATCAAGGACTTTTTCCAGTTTCCTATATTCATCTAATGAGCAGGTGTGCAGGAGCTAGGAGGGAGCATAACCAGACAGCTAGCCCAAGCTGGCCAATAGAAACATTCCATACCATAGAAATCATGCTCTGTTCATCAATGGGGATGGGCTGGGGGGCAAGAATCTTCTCTTAACTGTGAGTTTGAATCCTGTCTTGACCAGGAGTTTGAACTTTTCCAGGAGTTCAGTCTTTTTCCATGAGTTTTGGTGAGTAATGTGAAATGCGTGATCTCCAGGAAATCCACAGGTTCTGCGACCGTTGCTTAGAGACTGACTGTGAAATCAGTGATTGGGCAGTGAGAAAACTGTGTTGTGAACAGTTTGGTTTGCATATTCATTGTTATCATTATTATTACCATTAGTAGTAGCAGTAATGGTATTAGTATTTTGTTTGTTGTGTTATTAAACTGTATGTATCTCAGCCCATGAGTTTTACCTTTTGTCTATCCTCCTCCCCATCCCTCTAGGAGGGAAGGGGAGGGATGAGTGAGCAGCTGTCTAGAGCTTAGTTGCCAGATGCTGGGTTAAAACGTGACACATCCTAAAGATGACGTAGATTAACTTTTCAAGTATCTGTTTTGTTTCTACAGTTTAAAAGATAACATGCATTACCTATGTTTATGCACGTATCAAGTTAGCTGTGATAAATTTTATCTCTAATGGTTTCATTAGGCAAAAAAATGATATTCCATTTATGTCCACATTAATAATCGGTATAAGGGTTACTCACTTAAGCATGTAAAAGTGGTAAAGAACTGAGGACTTAATATGAAGAAATCTGAAGAAGTATAACAGGTCATCAGATCCCTGACTTCACTGCAGTATAGAGTTCCCTCTTGAGAGGTGTGGTACAATGCTTCTACTACATAAGGACAGGCTTGAAGTTGCAAAGCAACCCTTAAGCTCTTATGCTGTCTACCTTAACAGTTGAGAATATTTTCTCCCCAAAACTGCATCTAAATTCTTCTTAAAAATGAAATCATTCTCTACAAATATTTGTATGATACCGGACTTTAATCACAAAAACTACATTAACATGGCAAACCACTTTTGAATAGTTTTACTGTTACACCTTGACATTCTAAAACACTGGCTATTAGAAAAATAGTGATAACAAAAATACCACAAAATTAAAGGCAGTTAATATTTCTGCTGAAGTAAACTTTTGCTTTTAAAGAAAAAAAAATTAAATTACTGAGAAAATGTTTGAATCCTGTTCATGTACAACACTATCAGATAAAAGAAGTGGAAAAAATTACCTTTAAACATTTTATTTGACAACTTATTTTTGAAAAGACTAGATTTTAGATATTAACTCTTTTTCACACACAGCTAAACACCAGTTAATAACTTGACACAAAGCAAATATGGTTTCGATAATAAGATATTATCTTGATATTCTCCTGACTAAGTTGTTGTCATTGACGTTCCATTGTCATTAGATTAAATCAGTTCTTAAAAAGATGTGAGAACAAAAAAGACCTCTGAGTTTGTGTGAGGTTATTTGACACACTTACTTATGCCCTTACTAAATGTTTTTCCTTTCTTTTTCCCCTCTGGTAATGCATCCTGTATAATATGTGTACAGAATTCATAAAGCGTACTATAACCTGAGTAAACTTAAAAATGCTAGCATGTAAAGAGTTAGAGAATGTTATTTCTGTTTTTATTGGTATTTCTTCAAACTTGTCTGCCAGAGGATCTCTGAGACAAAAAGACCTTTACCCCCCATAATTTCCTTCTACTTCTGTAGTGCTTTTTTCTTGTAATTGATAAACCATCCTGTAATGAATCTGTAGATAACATCCAGTGTTCTAAAATGCTTTTGCATATGTAAGGCTTATCAGTTCAAATGGAACTTAGACATCTAACAGATTTTTGAAGGCCTAACCTTAACATATTCTGAATATTACTAAACCACTAGAAATAAACACTCTTGCACTTTTGGAGATGAGCTACCACAGGATACAATCAGTTGTCATATCAGCAAAATGAACAAAGTGGACAAGAATTGTTTGTTCACAGAAGCTGTTCACTGTGTTTAGACACAGTAGCCAAGGAATATCAAAAGGCCACAGGACGTGGAAAAAGACTACTCTTTTTTTTTTTTTCTTGTACACACAATGTGTAGCTAGGCTGGGGTATTCTTTAACAAGTTTGCATAATTCAAAGGAATGCTGTATTATCTCATGGAAAATTAATCTATTATGGATACATAGACACTTAATTAGCTGAGTTACAAGTGTTTGGAAGGTGAAGACTATTAAAGGAAACATCATATGTGCTTTCCCTTTTCTTTGTACTCTTTCAGATAAGTTGATATTTGACTGCTTTCAGAGATAAGATGTTGATCTAACCCAGTACTTTTGACCTTGTGTTTTTATATTCAAGAAAAAATGTACAGGTCAGGAACTGGAAATTTCCCAGTCGTTAATATGACCTGAAGAATTCTGCAGAGTGTCAGAGGAGAATACTCACTGAACAGGCTAGAGGTCCATCTGAGGCGATGAAAGTAAAAACTATGAATTTTTAAGTTTTACACCAAGAGACTTTCAGACTTCTCTAAACAGTAATGCCTTAAAACTTATTTCCTTCATGTAGGGCAAAAATAGAGAAAAATATTATTATACCCAAGATTTTTGTTTGAGAAGACCCTAATTCTTACTGATATATTGACACATTGAGTGACATGTTGTCTAGGAAAAGCATAGGCAAATTCAGAAGATTTTTGTGTTAGGGGTTTTCTTTTTCAGTCTCATTCTTAAAACTATTTCCAGCAGCTGTAATCTTTAGCTGTATCTAGTCAACTACAATAACGGAAATTTTTCCTTAAAATTTCTGAGAAAAAACCTTCATCTTTGCAAAATACTAGATGAATTAATCCTCTGCATTCATATGAGACAAAACTACCACGTTGTCTAAATATAATTTTAGTTCTTATGTTTATGTCTTCCAGAGTTCAAATATTTTTTTAATCTACAAAGCTCTGTTCAGCATTTTCTGAAAATGTGCATTGAAAAGTGTGTTTTTCATTCCTTGAAAATGTCTCATACGTGCAAAGCCACTGTTAAGATTTGAATTAATTGCACATCTTCAAGGTTTGCAAATTCTTCTTGTTATTCTGCATTATTGTTCCATTTTTATTCCTATACTGGGAAAGTTAATTTCATTCCATGTCTCATACAAAATCTTCTGGGAACTGGGTCTCATTTCTGATGATTCTGAGACAAGTTTCAATGCTCAAAGAATGAAAGAAAGGAACAATTTCTTCTCTACAAAATACAGTTCAAGAGAAATAAGAACCTATCCCTAACCTAAATTGTATTTGAACTGGACCTTTCTATTATATCTGTCATTTGAGTAAGTACTAACATGTTATCTAGTAAACAGTCCAAATTCCATTTCATCCATCCATCCATCCTTCTGTCCCTCCTTCTGTAGCTCGCTTTATTTGTACATCTCTCCATCCCAGCCTTATTTCTTAAATAGCTGATATAGAGTAACCATAATTTCATGTAAAAAAATAGTATAGCTTGTAGAAAAGTCTAATCACCATATTCACTCCCGTTTTTCAGTTCAGTCAAAGCAGAATGCTGCAAGTGTTAGGGACGTTTATCAAGACAATCTGCAGTTGGTGCATTTTTATATCCTTTTCTGTCTGAGCTCAGCCAAGGAACAGCGATTACTCAGAAAATAGTAAAGTCTGATAAATCAAGCTATACTCTTTCGCAGCATACTTCAGAATTCAATCCACCATCAGCAAGCTTATACACCATAAAATTTTCTCCCCTTTGACTGCTCTATCAGCAGAATTTACAGAAAGCACAGAGCAGAAATTTACTCTATTGACATTCTCCAGTAGATTTAGTTTCCAGGGTTTTGCAGCCTGCTGAAACAATGAAGTTTGCAGAGAAAACAATGCTTCCTGTAAAGAATATAGAAATGTAATAATTTTATTTTATCCCCAAAGTAATTATTTTATTAGTTGTATTGATTAATAAGTCACAATTATAAACTTTGAGTGCATGTTCTTGTACATGTGAACAGAACTGCTAGCTCTGTCTTCAGCAACATAAGGGAAAATAAAATAATAAATAAACATGAATATACAAAATAAGACAGGTACAAGGACTCCAGCTATGAAAGGTCTTTGACATCTGTGCCAGGACACAGATGGAGTCAAGCTGATCTTCTTAGGAGCCGATTCCAAGAGACTATTTACAAAACTTGTCTAACATACTCTGATAGAGCTAATCATAAAATTTGTTTGTGAAAAATATCTTTTAAAACTGCACTACTATCAAGTCCAAAGTAATGCTGCCATGCCCAGTACAGTTTGAAAAGGCATAAAGGATCACAGAGAAACATCTATACATGCAATTGACCATATGTTGGCATCTGTGAAAAGCAGCCAAGCTTGTGTTCCAGACAGTAACTTGTATTAAACTACACACACAGATGTTCTTAGTTGCTGCTAGGTAATGCTTATCCTAAGGACTTTTCATCTTCCCAAGTTCTACTGACTGAAGCCAGGAGGGATTACAGCCAGGACAGCTGACTCAAACTAGCCAAGGGAATATTCCATACCATAGGACATCACGTTCAGTATATAAACCGAAGGAACTGGCCAGAGGCAGGATCACTGCTTGGAGACAGGCTGGTCGGTGGGTGGTGAACAATTGCACTGTGCATCCCTCATTCTGTATATTTTATCATCATCATCATCATCATCGTCATCATTTTATCTTCCTTTGCTGTCCTATTAAACTGTCTTTATCTCAACCCGTAAATTTTACTCTTTTTTTCTCGATTTTCCTCCTCATCCCACCAGGGGGAGAGTGAGGGGGAGGATGAATGAGTGTCTGTGTGTTGCTTAGCTGCCAACTGGGGTTAAACCACGACAAGGATATATATCTTCTAGGATGCAAACACTGTCTCATACCCTTAAGGGACAGGAAAGAATTGTATTGTATTGCATGATTTTCAATGAGATGTTTGTGTCACTTATCTATCAGAACCAGCTTTCTGAATTTTATTTTCAATTTCTTTATATTCTATAAGGAAAGCAACTTAACACAGAAACAAACATATACTAGAATAGTTCACACTTTTATTTGGCATCTTTCATGATCTTGAAGTAAGAAGAACAAAATGTTAATTAGACTTTAGCTTCTGTTGTTCTGATAAAGCATGGGGCAAAAAGCAGTGATGTTCATTCTGGTGTCTTAATGAAAGAGCTTCAGCTTTCAAAGAAAACCTCTGGTCATTTTGAGGCAGCTACACAATGCAACTGATGATCAAGAGAGTTCTAGCATACTTCTTCCTGTGAAAATTAGTTTGCCCCAGTGATACATCTAGATACCTATCTTGTTTGTGCTATTTTATGCAATGATGCATTTTACAATATTTAAATACATACTTGGATTCGTTCCTGAAAAAGCTTTTAAAATTTGTCTTCTGTTTTTTCACTGCTATGGTATAAATGCATTACTGACTTTCAGAGCTCGTATGTAAGATTAAAGATGTTTTAATCTTTGAAAAGACAAATAAATTCCATATACTATTGTTCTCTCTAAGTTTTACAATTCTGTACAGGCACTACATACATTTCCTCAATAGCTGAAATGGTCAGTGCAGTTAGATTAGTATTTAAATAAAGTATCCAGTGTTTTTGCCAGAAATTATTATCATGTCAATGTGATAATGCATAATTAACAATTTAAATTATCATATTTAATGTCTTTCATGTATTTGTAACTGTCATTGAGTGTTTCAGTACCTTAGTTTTAATTAAAAGTAAACAACAATGAAAGCATGTAGTGTTTTCAGATAAAATATTAATTAATTTGTTATGAATTACAATATCCAGTGGGACATAAAGAATTTACTAAGCTGCCTTTAATTGCCCTACTGAGTCTCTGTAAAAAAATTAAGTTTCAGATAAGTCATTCCAGTTCTTAAAAAAAAAATAGAGCAGCTTCTACTGAATTAGTTCATTCAGTGTAGCAATTTTTAGCAGTCTAACAGAAACTAATGGGATCTTTGAAACTAAATTCTGCTCTCCTGTCTGCACAATGGAGCACTTATTATCTCTTCTGCTCTTCTTCCTTGCAAAGAACCATCATTGCTGGATATGCAGGAAGATCAGAATAGCCTTTCGAATCTGTTCTGTTCATATGAAAGAGGAAAATTTAGGCAGAAGACTCTAACAAAACTTGGGACTGCATTTTTCTTTTAGCCACCGAACTGAGTACCAGCTGATACCTGTGGGAGATTCACACAAATGTTGAGAATAAACTGTGGGGACTATATGTTCACTAATTTCCATGACAAAGTGTTTTGCATTTTTGTCAGCCTCAGAGATTTTTTGTGTGGCGCACTGTTGCAAAAACTTAAGGTTTGCCTGGTTCTGCTTTCCTTAGATATTTTGTGATGTTATATCCTGGACTCAGCTTATTACCATAAAATACTAAATGAAGGTGGAACCCAGGAGGGGAAATACTGTCCTAATTTCTCAAACAGTGTGAGTATGTCTAGACTGAAGGACTCAGGGATATTTACCCATTCCTTCTGATTCCTTGATCCACTACGAATATTCAGTGCATATGAGATCTGAAAGCACCTATTTCTCCTTTCTTGCGCTCATTTTTACATAGAAGAATGAGCAGGGAAAAACTAACAGGTTGCTTGGGCTTGCCTATCACCAGACCACAATAATTGACCATGTTGTAATGCAGTTTAGACACAGACCATGTTTCCCGATTGCTTAAATAAGACGTGCACAGATGTCTGAGGCTTCTATAATGTTTCTTAAGTATTCTGCAAAACCTAATAACAGCAGCTAAAAGTTCCAGACAAGTAGGTCTTTTATATATAAATAATGGTGCACGATGTGTTCAGCCCTGTATATTTTTCACAAAGTAAAGAACTGACTTTCTAACGGAGGAAGGCATTTTCAAAGCTTAGGATAGTTCTTTCAGCCTGTTATTTTCTTTTGCTAACTTGTCAGCTGCAATATGTCAGAAAATTTTTATATACTTCCTGGACAAAAAGCACATAAAATCAAAATCTTTTTATATTCTAACTTCTGTTTGAAACTTTAAATTTCATCAGCTACTTTTGGATCACTGTGTGCACCTTTCAGCGAATACTGCTTCACAGAAAGTAAGGACTGCTTCATTCATAACCAAGAATACTGTGGTTTATTTAGAACTTCAACATTAATTTGCTCGTTGAACATTAGGTAGTCCAGGAGAAGTTCTTTCTTGCATACTTGAAAAACACTGTCAGTTGTTTAAAGTTATTAATATAGTTTTTCTTATATTACTTTAAGAATAAAGTAATAAAATAAAATAAAAATAATAACCTCCTGCATATTTCTTTCTATATAATACTATATTGTGTGCATTGTATTTGCACACTTAAGACTTTACAGTAACGACAAGAAAAAAAAATTTGTTATAAAAATTCTTATTAAGTTTCAATCAGGTAAATATGACAGATTGCCCATATTTTACATGCATATTAAATATTTTATTCTTCAAAATTATTGTGACTTCTTCTCTGCTAATATTAAGGAGCTCATCCAAAGACAAAGTAATATACTACCATTACCGAAAGAATCCAAAAGTGACATAGAGATTATGTGTGAAAGTACAGTTTCGAGCACAAAATGTAGCAATAATATTTCAAAAAGACAGCTATATGATATTTCTGTCATAAGGAGTAGGAAAACAGTGTTTTCCTAAAATTATAATTTTTTGCAGTATCATAATGTGTGTGTATGATGTAGCTTCCAAATAATTATTACATTGTATTTTATTATATTTCATTTTCATGTTACTTGCAACGTAATCAACAAGTTCTACACCAGAAATTTATCTGAAACTCTTGTGGTCATTTCAATTTATTTTTTTAATGTGTTCTGTTAAGTTTATAAATCTTTTGTAGTAAGAATTTTCTCCAAGTAATTTCCTCATTTTACCGTGTTAATAACAAAGCAGATACAGTAATTCTTTTAAAACTATCATACTATATTTTTTCTGATTAGTCCAAAATTGCACTGTTTCATTTTATATTACAACATAATTACAGGTTTTGTATAAAACTGTAGACCACATCTTCTAAATAACTGCTATTAACAAGCTCTTCTGTCGTTTCTTATATGGAATGCTTCAGCTTTCTAAAGGTATCCAACACTATTAGGAAGCAAAAACGAAAGCACTTACTTTATTTTTCAGTTGGATAAATTAAGGAATAACTAGGTGACAGAATGTTAACGTTGAGGGTTTCTCTCTGAACTTACACATGAACTGTTCACACCAGTTTGCAGCCTCTAGACTTACCTGGCCAATTTGGCTGCACAGACAGAATTACAGGGGAACATACATAAAATGGTACTAAATAGCTTGTTTTTGAGGTATTTGCCAAGAATTCATCAGCTAAAAAGATTGTCCCCATCTTTGCTTAAAGGCACCCTCTAAGTACTGTAATGCCACAATAAGCTCGTCCCACAGCCTTTACTTGTCCAGGCTGAACAGTCCCAGCTCTCTCAGCCTTTCCTCATAGGAGAGGTGTTCCATTCCTCTGATCGTTTTGGTGGCCCTCCTCTGGACCCGCTCCAACAGCTCCATGTCTTTCCTGTGCTGAGGGCTCCAGAGCTGGACACAGGACTCCAGGTAGAGTCTTACCAGAGCAGAGCAGAAGGGCAGAATGACCTCCCTCGACCTGCTGCCCACGCTTCTTTTGGTGCAGCCCAGGATACGGTTGGCCTTCTGGGCTGTGAGCGCACATTGTTGGCTCGTGTCAAGCTTTTCATCTACCAGTATGCCCAAGTCCTTTTTGACAGGGCTGCTCTCAATTTCTTTATCCCCCAGCCTGTATTTATAGTGGGTGTTGCCCCGACCCAGATGCAGGACCTTGCACTTGGCCTTGTTGAATGGCATGAGGTCCACGCAGACCTACCTTTCCAGCTTGTCCAGGTCTCTTTGGATGATATCCTGTCCCTCTGGCATGTCAACCACACCACTCAGCTTGGTGTCATCTGCAAACTTGTTGAGTGTGCACTCAATCACTCTGTCTATATCATTGATGAAAATATTAAACATACAGGGATGCCAACTTTTAGACCTCAAAAAGACTTCATGAAAACATGGAAGAATTTTTATGTAGTGACTGAATTTCAGAGATCTATGTGTTTACCAGTGTAGTGGGTTTGCATGACAAGGTTTTGGCTGCAGGGTATCTATAGGGGTGGCTTTGTGAGAAGCTGCTAGAAGCTTCCCCTGTCTCTGACAGAGCCAAAGCCATTTGGCTCCACGAGGGACCCACTGCTGGCCAAGGCTGAGCCCATCAGTGACAGTGGTAGCACCTCTGTGTTGTCACATTTAAGAAGGGGAAAAATAACCAGCAGTTGGATAGAAGAGTGAGAATATGTGAGAAAAATAACTCTGCAAACACCAAGGTCAGTGAAGAAGGAGGGGTAAGAGGCGCTGGAGCAGAGATTCTCTTGCAGCCCATGGAGAAGACCATGGTGAGGCATGCTGTCCGCCTGCAGCCCATGGAGGTCCACAGTGGAGCAGATATCCACCTGCAGCCTGTGGAGGACCCCACATCAGAGCAGGTGGATGAGCCCAAAATGGTCTGGGACCCTATCAAAAACTTATGCTGGAGCAGGCTCCTAGCAGGACCTGTGACCCTGTGGAGAGGGGAACTCACATTGGAGAAGATTTTCTGGCAGGGCTTGTGACCCCGTGGGGGACCCACACTGGAGCAGTCTTTTCCTGAAGGACTGCACATCGTGTAAGTGACTCATGCTGGAGCAGTTCATTAAGAACTGCAGCCCTTGGGAAGAACTCATACTGGAGCGGTTCATGGAGAACTGTCTCCTGTGGATGAGACTGCACATTGGAGCAGGGGATGAGTGTGAGGAGTCCTGCCCGTGAGGAGGAAAGAGCAGCAGAGACAACGTGTGATGAACTGAGCACAACCCCCATTCCCTTTCCCCTCACACAGGGGGAGGAGGTAGAGAAATTGGGAGTAAAGCTGAGCCCAGGAAGAAGGGAAGGGTGGGGGGAAGTTGTTTTAAGATTTAGTTTGTATTTTTCATTACCCTACTCTGATTTGATTCGCAATAAATTAAACTAATTTCCCTGTATCGAGTCTGTTTTGCCCGTGATGGTAATTTGTGAGTGATCTCCTTGTCCTTATCTCAACACACGAGCCTTTCATTGTATTTTTTTTCTTCCCCGTCCAGCTGAGGAAGGGGAGTGACAGAGCCGCTGTGGTGGGCACCTGGCATCCAGTCAGGGTTAACCCACCACAACCAGGAAATGCAATTATATACAAGGCACAAGCCCTTTCTTCCTGAGGTATGATCATCACTGAAATAGGTCAGATGAGTTGCAAACAAAAAGCACTCATTTCACAGTGAAATAAAAAGGACATTACCATAAACTAATTCAGGTTCAGATATCTCCTGTTGACTTCTAAAATTATCTGAGATGAATCCTACTCACTTTATGTTTGGTAGGATTTTGGCTTGTACTCAGAAATAGGATTTTGTTGCCCATTAGAAACAGCATGTAGTGTAAGTTAGCTGGGTTCCTTCTATAGTCAATATGGAGAAAGACATCTTGAAAAACTAACTTATCCTAGATTATGAATTAAATCACTTTCTAAAGCCATCTCCCTTTGTCTACAGTAGGAGGACCAAGCATAACTATGTTCGATGGCAATGATTAACCTCAAAACTTTCAGAAAGTTAAAGTTAAGTGAGATGTATCCCAGTCTAGGAGTGTAAGGACTAGTTTGATTCATACATTTAAATACCGAGTAGTGATGGGCATTGCAGGAAGAACCAAGACAAGCATGCACAAAAATTTTACAAATGTACCATCTTACCATATAAATATACCCTCAAGTTGTGATGTATATCTTCTCTTCCTGGTTATCTAGTATTTTTTTAGTCTTAAGAAGTCATATCTGTAACTTTCATACTCTGAGAAATTAGTTTGATTTTACAATGTGGAATTTTCTATTCTGATGGCTTCCTGTATGATCCAGTCTCACAAATCTATAAAACCAAGCAGTTCCACTAAGAATGCTTTCTGTTGTCTGTTTGAGATTTTTAGTTTTTAGAGCTTGTTGCTTTTTTAAGATTATAAATAACACATATGTGACAAAAAAATACATGCAGCAAATTCTGTATAGTGGAGAAAGCACTTCTGTTTTCTTTTAGAAGCTGACCTCCTGGAGATGCAGAGTCTGACCTGATAGAAATTATTAGAGCAATTTCCCACAAGCAGTAAAAAGGAACTAAATGGTAAGACATTCCTACTTATGGTTCACTGCCTATAATAGTAGATGTGTCCTGTCATGACAACGAGTTTAAAAAAAGAAAATTGAAAATAACACAGAGCCTAAAAGAATTCAGGCATTCATGTACATAGTGTGTAAAGGTTAGAGTGTTATTCTACCTAATAACATTATAAGCTGAAAACTTCAGATATACAATGTGCAATGTTATTTATCACAGAGATAAATGTAATTTGGTGGGGAAGTCTGCACTGGCAAAGAAGTTGTGAATCTGAAAAGCTGTCATTACTATAGCCATTACAATGTTGGGCATAAAAAGCAAGGATTTTAGATGAAGTGAAGGAAAAACATCATGGAAGTTGAAGAAACAGAGACTGAAGTTTTTTAAGTGGGCTATTTTTTCTTGGAGACATCATCTCAGAAAGTCTGGAAGAACTGAAATTAATAATGTGTCACTTAATTTTTTTTATTAACAAACAATAAGGATTCTGGGAGTTATTCATCCAAGATAAATGAGTCTCTAATTAAAGTGTTCAGAATTTGTCTCAGAGACTTCACTCCAGTGTGCTATAAGTACCTAATGTTTAAAATAAGACACTTGGTGTTTAAAATAGCTTACTTTCAAGTTATTTGGGACTTGTTTCTTCTCTTACTCTAAATATACACATTCATTTCATGTGGCAAAATTTAGAATTAGGTCTTCTCTTTGTGTTCATCTAAGCTGAAATAATTGTAATTATTTCTACTATTTCCAGTTTTCTCCTCTGATATTTTAAGTAGATTGGCCAAGCCTATGAATTGCCATGCGCTTCTCTTTCTTTCTGTCTTTCAAAAACAACCACAAACCAAAACCAAAGCAACAAAAAAACGAACTAGAAAATCAAATCCACAAAAAGACAGTCCTCTGAAAACATGTCAACATACTTGTAGATTTGGTTATCATAGCGATTAATAGAAAGCAAGTCATATTAAAAGATGGTGCATGAAAAGACAAACAGAACCATGCACAGGATAATCTCTCTATTATTCTTTTTGTGATATGGAAAGAAACAGTACATACATTGACTTATTTTCTATGTATTGACCCAAAAAAAGTTAGAGAGATTTCATGAACTAGTATCTTAAAGGGAAATTAAAACTATAAGCATTCTCACAAACTGATTATAAGTCACGGACCACAAGGAGTGGATGTGTGCTGCCCCTTAGCCTCCTCAGATTTCATGCATTCCTGGTGTTCTCATGCGAAACAGCCCACAACTCTACTGATCAAAAACAAAAGGGTCATCATGAATTACAACTCCTCTAATCGTGTGTGCAGAGCCTTGATTCATTTCAAAGTACTGTGATTGGAATATATTTCTTAATTGTGTCAATGTAGCATAAAGTCAAACTCAGTCTCTTGACCAAAACATCTGGGATTTAACCTTTCTTTTGATGATATATTAGTTGTTTTATGCTCACCAAATTGAGTTCTGTCCACAAATTTAATTAGCCGCTTTCTAGACTTCATTGATTTTCTTGGTCATCATCACAAAAAAATTAAAAGATTAAGAGAATGAAAGCAGAAAAAAGTCTTTTAGAAACTAAAATATTTGAACAAAAGTATTCTTGACTGAGAAAAAATAATATGAAGAGAAAAATTATTGGGTTTTAGGATACTTTTCTCATTATATATGTAAACAGAAAATAGAGGAGTGGAAAAACAAATCCAGATTTTTCAGAGCACAAGAAAACTATTGCACTTAATTAATTTTTGTATAAAGATTTATTTCAATATGACCTGATAGACAGAATGTACAGAGAGCAAGGGATTTGTGTGTGGTAAATCAAGATAATGGCTATTACATGGCAAAGAGATACCTAAATGAGTACAGAAAACAGCAATCAACAGAATTTGTAAATTAAATATAATCTGTAGAAGAAAAAAATCTTATAGGAGAATGATACAGATTACCTGTAAACAGCAATCCAAGAATCGTAGGCTACTGATGAAACCCTAAGAAATCTGAAAGCACAGGGAAGATTTAGATTCAGAAAATGAAAGTAGCACAATTTATCAATTGTTCATCCCTACTATTTATTGACTAAATGAAGAAAAATTATGCCAGTGAGAGATTAAAAAAAAACAAAACAGCAAACTAATCCTGACTTCATTCAGTTTTCAATACATTGCTGTGTTTTGCAACTTAATGCCTTCTTTGCCACAGTCTTTAATAGTCAGACTAGTCATCCCCCAGTGCTGGAAGACAGAGATGGAGAGCAGAAAAAGCTTCCCATAATCCAGGAGGAAGAAGTTAATGACCTGCTATGCCACCTGGACACTTACAAGTCTATGGGACCAGATGGGATCCACCTGAGAGTAATCAGGGAGCTGGCGGAGGAGCTCGCGAAGCCACTCTCCATCATCTATCAACAGTCCTGGCTCACAGGAGAGGTCCCAGATGACTGGAGACTTGCCAATGTAACACCCATATACAAGAAGGGCTGGAAGGAGGATCCTGGCAACTACAGACCTGTCAGCCTGACCTTGGTGCCAGGGAAGATGGTGGAGCGATTCATCCTGAGTGCACTCACTGCGAATGTGGAGGACAACCAGGGGATCAGGCCCAGCCAGCATGGGGCCATGAAAGGCAGGTCTTGCTTGACTGCCCTGATCTCTTTCTATAGCCAGGTGACCCACCTAGTGGATGAAGGAAAGGCTGTGGAAGTTGTTTACCTGGACTTTAGTAAGGCCTTTGACATTGTTCCCCACAGCACCCTCCTGGAGAAACTGGCTGATCATGTTTTGGATGGGTGTACTCTTCGCTGGATAAAGAACTGGCTGAATGGCTGAGCCCAGAGAGTGTTGGTGAATGGAGTCAAATTCAGCTGGCAGCCAGTCATGAGTGGTGTTCTCCAGGGCTCAGTTTTGGGGTCAGTCTTGTTTAATATCTTTATCATGATCTGGATGAGAGGGTTGAGTGCTCCCTCAGTAAGTTTGCAGATAACACCAAATTGGGCAGGAGGGTTGATCTACCTGGGTCTTTTACTTGGGTCACAACAGCCTCAGGCAACACTACAGGCTTGGGGAAGAGTGGCTGGAAAGCCACCCAGCAGAAAAGAACCTGGCGATGCTGGTTGACAGCCAGCTGAACACAAGTCAGCAGTGACCCAGGTGGCCAAGAAGGACAACAGCATCCTGGCTTATATCAGGAACAGTGTGGCCAGCAGGAGTAAGGAGGTGATCATTCCCCTGTACTCGGCACTGGTGAGGCTTCACCTTGAATACTGTGTTCAGTTTTGGGCTGCTTAGTCCAAGTAGGACAGTGAGGTGCTGGAGAGTGTCCAGAGAAGAGCAATGAGGCTGGTGAGGGATCTAGAGCAAAAGTCTTATGAGGAGTGACTGAAGGAACTGGGGCTGTTTAGTCTGGAGAAGATGAGGCTGAAGGGAGACCTTATGGCTCTCTACAATTACCTGAAAGGAGGTTGTAGTGAGGTGGGTGTTGGTCTCTCCTCTTAAGTAACTAGCAATAGGACGAGAGAAAGTGGCCTCAAGTTGCGTCAGGGCAGGTTTAGATTAGATATTAGGAAAAAATTTATTTTCTGAAGGAGTTGTGAATCATTGGAACAGGCTGCCCAGGGAGGTGGTGGAGTCCTCATTCCTGGAGGTGTTCAAAAAACATGTAGTTAAGGCACTTCAAGACATGGTTTAGAAGGCATGGTGGTGTTGGTTTGATGATTGGACTTGATGATCTTAGAGGTCTTTTCCAACCTCAATGATTCTATGATTCTATGATTCAAATACAATATTTTCATAAAGAGATATATAGAAGAACACTCAAAACCTTCTTCATAGTAGTATTTATTTAGTTGAGCTGTAACATCAGTTTATGCAACATCAGTTTATGGCACATCAGGTTAAAACATACACAAATCAAGTCTTAAGGGGTGTAATTTTATATGCACAGATGGCCAATGTTTAGGCAATTAGACACCATTTCCTAATTCATATGCAGATATCTATGTATACACCTTAATGTGGTGTCTAAATCTCATCCATGAAGTTTGACACCACCACCCTTGTGTTACTTAATGTATATTTAGAAAGCTGACTGAAAATTCTGACTAATAGACCTAAGCAGTAAGATACATTGTATAAGGTGAATGATACATCAATCTTTTCTTTCCTTCTCCCTTTTTTTTATGGCAATTCTGAAATAGAGAATGTGATTATACAATTAAGGACTATATTACAAAGCATTTGCAAAAGAGCCCCAAATTAACATTACATCTAAACTTAATGCTAGTTTTTCCTACTTTCAAGTGCTGAACTATTTACCTGTCTCACAGAATCTGAAGTGTACTAAAGTATATGGAATATTTCTGTGGATTACAACAAAGACATCTGGGTCTTCCCTGGTTGCATCTAATTTACAAGAAAGTCCCAAGGACAGGATACAAGACTAAAGACCCCAAGTAATTTATCTGGGCTAAAAAACCACAGCTAATACAGACACACAGTAACTTGTTGATAGTGTACTTAAAACATTAGCATCTGACCATATCACTGTACTGAATCCAGTTGCCACGATACTAACACATACCCTCTCAAGTATTTCATCAGTGCTGCTTCCCAATAATAACAGTTAAAACTGATATGCACAGACTTTCCAGTTCCTGTCCCTATTTCTCCTTTGCTAACTCTTGCGGTGTTGCTCTGAGTCTTTAAGATGACAGTGTTAGCCTTCCTTAAGAAGGCGGGTGTTGGAAGGATTACAGTAAATCATCAGTATGGCAAATTCTTCATCAAGAGAAGTACGACGTTGATCGTGGGGGTTTCTTCCTCCTTCCCCTAGAGTCCACGTGGGATGATGCTAAAACTTTTTCTAATCCAAAATACACCTTTTTCTTTCTTCATTGTCTAGCATTTCCATAATATATCCCAAATTTACTATTCTGGTATGTTTTGTACTCTTTATACACTATTTTCTTTTCTCTTTGTTATCCCTACACATTTTTCATGCGGCACTTAAGGTTGCTTTCCTTTGATGATAAATATCTGTTGATCCATGACCTGCATATAGCTCAGGGCTTTCTAGCTTCATCCTGTGCCCACATTTTAAAGACTCATGTACTATGTTCTATGGTCATAGCCATGACAGAGAGGTTGTGGAGGACTCATGCCTAGAAACATTCAAGGCCAGGTTGGACGGGGCTCTGAGCAACCTCGTCTAGCTGAAGATGTCCCTGCTTACTGCAGGGGGGTTGGGTTAGATGATCTCTAAATGTCCCTTCCACCCCAAAGCATTCCTGATTCTATGATTCTATGATTATCTGGGTATCTGATTTAACAAATGGTACGGACAGATAGGTCAACTACAATGGATCAACACATAATACTTGAATTGTTTGATGATGTGTTACTAGGTCTTCCTTTGAAAAATTTTGTAGCAATATCGCTTTAGCAAAAAAAAATATATCAGTTAAATTACCTAACTTATCTCATATTCCTTGATGTTTTAGTGCTTTCTGGAAGCTCTCATTTCTTTATATATATATATATATATAGATATAAATCAGCAAAAAAATCTACTCTGAGAATGATTTAGTTCTTGAAAAAGTGTATTGGTTTTAATTTTACTCATTTTATCATTTACTGGAGTGGGTTGTATTGCACTGTTCTTCCAGGAAAGCATATAAAATTACTTTTCTTCAGGATTGATAGAGGCACTTCAAATTAGTGTCTACTGCTGCTTTAACACCATGACTACCTGCAACATCTATAGGAAGTTGGCAGACATGTCACAGAAGTTACAAGGAACCTGTGTTTTTATGGGGCATCAGCTACATAGCTGGCAAGATACCAAAGGATTCCTCATATGGCATGAGTCACCTGGGCTCAGGCAGCCGAATTGTATCCCAGATGCTGCATTGACTAGCAAGTCACATACAGCACGTTCAGTGAAATTTGAGACATTTCAAGATAACCAGCATATCTGCTTTGGACTGGTACATATGACATAAGCTGACTTACAGTTTCAGAAATTCGTCAGGAAGTCTAGTTTACATGTAAACCCATACAAATAGACTTCAAAATTTAGGTGTCTTAATGCGGAGCTCATTTGTGTCTTAGAAGTGTACTTTTTTCTTTTCAGAATTGCTTAGCAAATTTTCCTTCAGGATGTTCATGAGAGGAGGAGAGCTTATGTCTTTGGTAGAAGTACAGGGAAACACACTATAGTTTGTACATTCTTAGTAACCATAAAGATTTCATAGCAACCATTCTAGAGTTTGGTGACACAGTTTTCAAGTCAGTTGAAACCCAGTTTTCAAATCAGACTAAAGTTGTTGGTCTATATTCAGAAATTCCTCTGAAATAAATGTTCAAACTCAAGTGAAACAAAAATATCGGTGACCTTTGTTTGGGGTGAAATCTCTTGGGGGCATGTATTATCTTCCTTTGGTGTTTTTTACTATGTTTATTGCATGTAGCTCTGTAGCACATGCAGCTTTGTGTCTGGGGCCTTCGGGTGTTACCACAGTACAAAAAATTAAAGAGCCTATACCACAAAGCAGCAGGGAAGAGTTAGATGCTCAAACATTTGTCCAATAACCTGTTAATTGAGGGAGATAATTTGCAGGTAAGCCATAAAAATATTTCCTGTCTTCACAGAGCTGAAGTCTTTAATCTTAGACTAACCTCAAAGAGTGCAAAAGGGAAAGCGTAGCAATCCAAGTGCAAATATAAGCTGTAATGGTAAAATAATCATACAGAAAGATTAATTAATGATTTTAACAATATGAAAGACACAAGCCTTTACTGGCAAGCAAAATAACATTTTAAATGACAACGTCACATATAATTGAGACATTCTTCTGTATTTATTTCAACAACCCCAGTGTATTCATTTCAATTATACTCCTATTCAATACTATTTAACTTGCTTATAGAGAGGTTTAAACCATGTTTTTGCAAGAACAGCTGGATAATCTCCTAATTTAGGTTCTGCAACTCACCTTGCTAGGATTGTCAAAGCTAAGATTAATCTTTTTCTTTGCAAATGGACGTTTTGGTAATATGAGTAACCTGAATTTAAGCACCATCAAAATTTTGGCATACACAGGAAAATATTTTATACTCAGTAGGCTCACGCCTTACTGACGCTATTAAAGGCACAGATTTCTTTATGATATTACCTAAGTCAAACAACAGCAGTATTATTTCATGTCCCAAAAAAACTTTTGTTCTGTCAATTTATTGATAAGTGTGATGTGGAGGTAAAAAAGAAAAAGAAAATTATAGTCTTTAACACTTATAGCTAGTCCATATATGCAAAAAAAACGTAGAAAGCTCGTGAAAACAACTTGGTAGCTACCAAAAGGGCAATAATATTGCATGTCCACTTGTGTTTTAAGCTGTCTTATGAGAAAAAAAAAACAATTGGCAGCCAGAAATTGGCATTTTGAAAGGTATAGGTATGGCTAGATATTGCATAACAAAGTATACTGTCATCTGAGAGAAATGAATTATTGTGTTATTTGCCTTACACAGAAACAGACTGACTGAAACAGGCTGATTAAATTTTCTGTGGAAGATGAACAGAAATAGGGAAATAATGTGTGGGATGGAATGAAAAATCAAGACTGAGACATAAAAACACAAAGAGCTAAAATAAATTAAATTGAGATTTTAAAGCCAGAAACGCCAGCTCAAAGCTACTAAAATGCATCTTTTATGAAGAGGTGTGGGGCTTATGTTTTAATGGTCAGTAGTGCATGTTTTCTCTTGAGGTTTATTAAGTAAAGAGAAGAGAAGAATGCAACAAGATCTAAAAAACTTCTCCAGAATTGTAATCTTGATATTACAGCATTCAGCATTTTGAAGATAGATGCTCACTGCTGGAAGTGTCATTTTAGGTGTGGGTTCGTCTATAGCCAGATCAGTGAGGTAAGAATTAAATAAGTATACTACAAGATGCGTGGGAAATTTGTTGGATCTTCTGTCTCAAAGCACCATGATCAGTAGCACAAGTCCAACAGGTAACTGGTTAGGAGTGGTATGCCTCAGTGGTCAAGGCCAGTGTCAATAGTGATTAAAATCTTTGTTAGTGGCCTAGAGAAATTGGGAAAAGCATTTAGTTTGCTGGAGGGTAGAACTGCTATTCGGAGAAACCTTAACAGGCTGCAAATATAAGCCAAGAGAAACCTCACGGATTTCAATAAAGTCAAAACAAAAGTTCTCCACCTGTGACAGGATGACCTGATGTAACAGCACAAACTGGAGTGTTGACTGGCTATAAAACAGGTTTGTAGAAAAAGATGTGAGTGTCCTGGTAGAAAACAAGATGTTCTTGAAGCAAAGAAGGTCTGAGATGTATATGCAAAAGTGAAGACAGCAGGTTGGGAGAAGTGATTATTTCTCTTTCTTCAGAACTTATGAGACAATATCTGGAGTACTGTGTCCAGTTTTGGGCTCTGCAGTACATGAAAGGTACTGACTTAACTGGAGCAAGTCAAGCAGAGAACCAATAAGATCATTAGAGGGCTGGGGCACATGACAAATGAAAAGAGGTTGAGAGGACACAGGTTGTTCACCCTTGAGAACAAAAGGCTCAGGGAAGACCTGACTGCTGTCTACAGACACCTAATTACCAAATTTTTTGAGGTCTGGCTCTCAGAAGCACACAGTGACAGGACAAGAAGCAGCAAATTCAGGACAAGTGACAGGACAAGTTGGAACATGGCAAATTCTGATTAGACAAAAAGAGGAGTGAGCGAGGGAATCGCCTTTGGCATAATCAAGCCCTTGAACAGATTACCTAGGAAGGCTGGGATGTCTTGATGCTTGGAGATATCCTGAGCTCAACTGGAGAAGGCCCTGAGCAACCTTCTCTAACCAGACCTGCTCTGAGTGGGAAGTTGGATTAGTCGATCTTCTAGGTCTCCAGGGGTCTTTCCAAACAAAAATTTTACACTAAACTTAGCTTTCTAGTGTGATATGAGAACTTCCAAATTATCCAAGGCATCCACACACACCCAGTAGACACGGTAAATGACTTGCAGGAATCCCTAACCTTTCTAAGAGCAAAGAACTGAAAAAGCTGCCAGGATGAGATTTTAGCTTCAGAAGCCAGGATGTAGATTGGGTTGTTTGCTGTTATTCAGTAACAAATACTGAAGAGTGGTGTTGGATTTTCTTAAAACAATCAAGGACTATTCCCTGAACTCCAGTAATTTTAAAAAATCATTTATGGAGACTGGAAGTATGTAAAGAATTTTGTTGTATCCATTTAAAAAAAAAAAATTTTCAAAAGGAAAGTAGGAACTTAGTGTTTTCTGATCCTTAATTTTCAGTAAAATCTTCTGAGGTTGGGCATCTATATGTGGACAAACTATAAAACCGTAGTGAGAATCAGAGTCATAATCTATTAGTGACCAGAAAATATGCTGTGAGTGATAACATAATTTCTTATCCAAATGTTATGCTTTGTGCTTTAAGTGACAGCATGTATCCTTTAAAGAACAGAATGACACAGAATCATTCTTTTCAGTATCCTTCAGAGAAAAATTTTAATGAATTTTTAAGAACTCAAAGTAATCACTAGAAGTATGTGGAACATCTTGCTAATGTGTTCTAGATACATTGATAAACTCTCACACAACTATATTACATTTCTAAATTACGTAAGATATGCTCAGCAGGTTATGTATTTCATTATTACCATCCATCAAATTGGACTATCTTTACTAAAAGCAGCAGAAAGTAAAATGTCGAACCCACATGATCAAGCCTGTGTTTTGGAGAAAAGACAAATGTTATATGACCCAGAACTGCACTTAAGAGAAGACAGAAAAACAAGGGCGATAAAAAGTAAACCAGAACTTTTTAAGGATTAGTAAAGAAGTAAAATGCACCTACTGTGGTTCTTGTTTTGTTTTAAAGGTTATGTTTATTGTGCAATAATCTGCTTAATAGCTCATTACAGAATCATTTCCTGGGTATAATTCTATTCTTCTTGTGGGATTCTGCACCTGCTACACGTTTCCACTTATCAGCCTCAGTATATCTGAAATTTTTAAATGCCATCACACCACCTCTGTTAAGAACAAAAGGTAGCACTTCCACTTCAGTCATTCTTTCTGTATAAATCCTCACGTTATTGCTCATCTCTTAAAGCAATAGAATGAATCTGAGAAACCATTGAACGGTGACAATGAAACATACCTAAAGGAGATATTCCGAAGAACACTAGAAATTATTTTACTGCATATTAGTAGATAAAAATCCTCTCATAGTCTGAACAGAAATCAATGCCATAGACCAGGGACACATGATTGCTTTAAATACATCTGACTGGAGACCAGCTCCTTGTACTTGATACATTCCTTTCAGTTACAGGTAACTCTTTAAAAGAATAATAATCAGTACTTGGAAAGACTTCAGAAAAAGGTGCCTGAAAAATTAGCATTCTTAGCAAGTCTTAAATAATTAAGTATATGATGCTTGGCTGAAAGATTAAAAAGAAATATGACAGTATAGGTTCTGAAGAGTGAGAAGGCTAAACAAGGTGCAAAGAAAATAAAAAAAAATAAACAGATAAATTTAAGAAATGTTGTTATAACAAGGAGTTCCCATAGGGAGATATAAAATGACTTTGTGAGGGAATTAGTGGAATTCTAGTGCCTTGCACACTGTGAATAACATCACTAAAAAGACAAAAAAAATTCTTGTAGTGTGTAGTGCTTTGGCAGGGAGAAAGACCAGTAAACTGAGTAATTCAATTACTTTTACTGTGTCTACAAACATGGAGAGTTCACAAAATATTATGGTTACAGCTGCAACAGTTTACTAGCATGGTTTCTAATGTCAAGAGAACAGTAATTCAGGTCACCAGCTACTTGGGTTAGTACACCCTAGGCTATTATCCACTACAGGTACAACAGTAAATTTTGACCACCAAGGACTAAGTGGAGACTTAAACTAATACTTGAAAACATTCATTTTTTTCAGAAAATACTTCTTCCAGCCTCTTCAAACAAAAGAGTACGTAAAAAACGTCAGTCTTCGAAACTTTGAATTTTATGACATTTTGCCATCTGAAAAATACAGTGTCTATCTGTAAGAGCTTTTTGCCAGCTGTAGTCCTACTTCTATTCCCATTTCAAATAGCCCTAGCAGTAGGTTCTGCTGCACTTCTTCTACCTGAGATATTTTATTATACTAAATGCACATCTCATGACTCTGCTTACCACTTACAGCAGCCAGGGAAGATTTTTTTTGCTGCCCTTCACATACAATGTTTAAGTTTTTTTCACTTTCCTATCAAACACTAGATAGTGATCACAGAAAAGATACTGTGCAAAGCAGAATCACAGAATCACAGAATCACAGAATGGTAGGGGTTGGAAGGGACCTCTGTGGGTCATCTAGTCCAACCCCCCTGCTGAAGCAGGGTCGCCTACAGCAGGCTGCAGAGGACCTTGTCCAGGCGGG
>Ga0065711_1034191_pt1 | contig 24166 bp, 11 predicted proteins | sample Hoacrofraction12_FD_59098 | JGI IMG/M metagenome (GOLD analysis project Ga0065711, IMG submission 59098) | Hoatzin crop microbial communities from Cojedes, Venezuela - Epithelial fraction 12 v2 (version 2) | ecosystem: Host-associated > Birds > Digestive system > Esophagus > Crop | place... | reverse complement strand
AAGGGGCAATGGGCACAAACTGAAGCACAGGAAGTTCCATCTGAACATGAGGAAGAATTTCTTCCCTCTGAGGGTGACGGAGCCCTGGAACAGGCTGCCCAGGGAGGTTGTGGACTCTCCTTCTCTGGAGATATTCAAGACTCGCCTGGACGCGGTCCTGTGCAGCCTACTGTAGGTGACCCTGCTTCGGTGGGAGGGTTGGACTAGATGACCCACAGAGGTCCCTTCCAACCCCTACCATTCTGTGATTCTGTGATTCTGTGAATATCTACTCTGTATTTTGAAAGGACTAACTTAGCAATTAGAAAGCAATTATAAGCCCATTCAGGTGGAAGACAATTTAAACTGAAATAGGGTGATGTTAATTGGGAGCAGTTTAAGAACATTTAATTAGATGCCCCCAAAGACCCAGTTCCATAATCAGAAGTGAAATCCATTCTGTTTAAAAAGAAACTAGCTTATATAGGGAATAAGCGTTATTTGTTAAACAAGTCCCAGAGAAGAGGAAGAAGAAGAAGTGGAAGAGAGGATGACTTGATAGGAACCAGTATTATTATAACATGGTAATTTCATTTAGAAGCTAGGAAATCGAGGAAAAATAACAGAAACAAACTGGAAAAAAAGTAGTGACCAGTGAAGCAAAGGCTGGTATCTTACTTCCTAAAGTATAATACTAGTCATATCCATCTATTTGATTCCACTGCTAGCTGCAAGTTTTATAAATCTCCACAGTAGTGACCAAATACAGATTTTAAATTTTTTTTTTTCATTACGTATTACTGTTCCTTGTTTCTGAGTGCTGGCCAGATACTCCTTGAAGTCCTGATGAAGAAGAAACAGTTTCTTCTCAGCTGAAATTGTTGTGAGAGAGAAATGATAGCTGGATACTTGTTAATTAGGAGAATGGGTTTTGTATTATGTTTTTGTCAGAAGAATGACAAAATTTTAATATGACCTGATCTTTTTGGCTTGCTACATTAGGGTAAATGTTAATGATGAAGTTTTAATGTTAGTTTCTTGGTGCAAACCTTTCCAAATTCCAGTATATGTCACTCTATCTTAAGGATGTAAGGCGCTGCAGCAGAGCGTGACACATTTTCTGACATTATTCTGATAATAGTGGAAAGCAAAGAGAGTTCTGTTTTGTGATGTTTCTAAGCTGTTTTCTTGAGAACTTTAGTATAGTTTTTACTTGCTTGTTTTTGCGGGAAATCTTGAGAGGCAGAAAGGGCAGTGGACTTGTTAAATGCTTTAGCAAAGGTAAACAGAAGAGAGGAGTTGTTAAGTTAGAAAAGGTCACATTTGGACAGATTGAATTTGAGATGCTAAGACTGCTTCTAAAATGCTTGTCTGAGAAGAAGAAAGGAAGAACTCAAAGGCAAAGAAATACCCCTGAAGATCATTCTTACAAGTCTAAGCGTGAACTACAGAAGAAGTGATGGTGAAAGGAAGCCATCTTCATACCCATATTGTAGCTCATGTAGCAGAAGTAAGAATTGTTCTGCAGCTTAGAAATCAGATTTCTCTTTGTAGCCCTAATGATCCTTTTACTTGGGAGGACGAGTTGGAGGGGTCTTGTAACAAAAGGTTCCCACACTTCCTCCTAGCCAAATCCAAAGTCTTTTTCTTATCACTGTAAAAAGGTTTAATGAACCACTGCACAGACACATGTCCTTTGGGTAGCTTTGAAATTCACAGCCATTCTGATTCAGATTCTACTCTAAGTTGTCCCTATTCCTGTCCATTCTCTGAGAAAATACTGGGGCATATTGCATTCTCCTGATTACAGTCAGTTGGTTCTCAAGCTTTCTATAAAGGGTTTTCTGTGCCAGTAATCTTTCTGCAGAAGTTTTCCTGGAGGTTAATCCTACCATAGTACTAAATCTAAGGATGTGCATGGCGTGCTGTCTCTCTCTCATTGTTGGAATTAAAAGTGATGGTTTCTGACGGGTTGGGTTCAAAGCTTTTATCAGTATTTGACTGATGAAAGCAATCACTAATAGAAGTGTTTGCTTTATATATGTCGTGTCTGATTACCCTGCATTACTTGTCTCAAACTTCTGAGGTGGTCTAATAAGAATATATAAAGTGAAAAAGATGAAAGTATAAAGAAGCAGGTATTTTAAAAGCACTCAGCTCACACTAGCCAGAGATCTGCAGCTGCTGACTTGACTAAGGAAAGTAATGTGACAATTAAGGGAAGTTTGAGTAAAAGCCTCTAGCTTCAATTTAAGGTTCTGGCCTGACCTGTGTTTTGTTTCAGTTTGTGTTATATCAAAACTGAGGAAATTAATATTGAATTCAAGCCTTTTCTTTTTACTGTCACTACTGAATGAAATGCTAGTGCTTTCATTTGCTAGACTTGCTGCATATCAAATCAGATGCAAGAATCTCTACATGTGTTTGTACATTGTGTCTATTCATCTTGACAGTGGATTGTGTTGTCAACTTTGTACAGTGGTTGACTTAAAATTTAAAAGGATATCTTCTAATTAAAAAAAAAATAGTAATAGTATCTTCTATGTTATGTTTTCTGGTAAAGTAACAAGTATGAGGCTGTGGGTGTTGAGCTTCATCCAGGAATTTACAACATTCAGATCAGACATGTGGCTTTAGCTGTTAGGTGAAGCAGGCCACTGCTTAGAGTCTAAGTGAAGTAGCTGGCAATGATTGGCTGTTGCCTCTGTTTTAGGCTGGCAGAGTTAGAGACTGTCTGAGAGCCCTTGCTACTTATCAGGTAACATGCATATGGTAGGCAAGTTTAAGTGCTCCTGCCATGGAGGAATAGGTGGGGCAGTGAATGTTGCCAGCATCAGCTCTCTCACCTCCACCAGCCAAAGCAAGCATCACTTTCCAGAGCCTTCCAAATCCCTCCATGACTTTCTAGACTGCTGTTCTCAAGTTATTCCTCCTCTCCCTCCTAAGGTGACAGCAGCCATGCTGTAGGAGGAGGTGCAAAACTGACACATGGAACGGAAGACCCTTTATGTCTGGGGAGGGAGCGTAGGAGAGGTCAGAGCTGCAAAATTATCGTAGGGGTAGGGATGGAATTGCCAAGACAGAAAGGAGGTGGGAAGTCAGGTAGGAAAATCTCAGGATAGGCCAGCTGGACCCAGTCCTTACTGATGTTTTTGTTTCTAAACACAATTGTGTATCTATCCTTATCACTTGTTTGTTTATTTTTCTATGATTTTGCAACTTCATTACTTCTATTTGTAGTTTGTATGACATCCTGAATGCTTTTCTCTGCGGAATAGTCCTCACAATACCTTAAGTAGGTTGTTTTTAGAAGCTGTATTGTTTTCAGGCTATGTCTGAATAACTTCTTCTTGATATATTTACCGTGTTAAAGAAGCTTTTTGAGTCCTGCAGAGTATTTCCCAGTAGAGCAGACAAGAGCTCAGAATGTTCCATCAAGATTGCTTTGTTTAATGTCAGCTTCTCTTCAGTTATCCATCTTCATTTACGAATTAAGCAGGGAGCGCATTTTTTATGTCTTTGCTTACCCCAAGTCACGGCTTGGTAATACCGACACTGGGACTTTGGGTATTGTTTCCAGCTGATGAATGCAATAGCTTTAATACTAATGAGCATATTCAACCATACTTTTCATAGGATAAATAGCCCTGATGAAACAGAATATTGCCTGAAATGGAGCCCACTGTAGAATAACAGTAGTTGGTAATAAGCTCCTTATTAACAGTCCCGTATCCTTACAGCAAGACCAAGCAGATAGAGCTGATGACTATCCTAAAAGGAGTGAGTATCACCCATTAAGTGCTCTGTGAAGAAGGCAGATGTTTTGCATTGCTCAGAGAATAAATAAAATGATAGCATATCATGTCTGTGCTGTTCTTTGCTATTCTCTCCTACTTTCCAGGTTCATGCTTAGCTTGCAGGGTTTTCAGACCCGATACTGTCTGATTTGGGAGGGTAGTGGTGGCCAAAGGAATAAGAGAACACTCCCGCCCTGAAGACCTTGTGTCTGCTTGTGTAAGAGACGGGAGTCCTCTGCATATTTTACCCTACACTGAAATTGGGAAGAAAACCTTGTAGGCTTCATGCATGCATGGCTCTGAACATTTTAATATCTTGTTTTACTTATGTTATGATGTACTGGACAACGCCTATTAAGGGAGAAGAACAGCTAGACAGAAAGACAACAGGAAAATGTTAGTGGAGAGAGGGATAAACAGAGACTGGGGTGCTGGAGACCTAAAGTTGGGGTTTTCTGGATAGCCTTTATGGTGGCACTTTGGAATTTGTTTGTTCATTCTGTTTTTTTGTGGCTATTTTAGTTCTGGATCTGTTGTACCTTATTCATTGGTGGTAGTAAAGCAGCTCTGCTTTACTTAAGGGAGTGATGCAGGAATGAATGTCTGGGGCAGGCAGCATGGCAAGGCAATGAAAGAGGAAATGAAAAATTACCAGCACCTCTAAGGAGAGGGATGTCCATAGCATTCTAGTCTGACATCTGGGAAAGGAGTATTTAGGATGGACAGAGTCAGCACTGAGTAGAGAGCGTCCACATTGTATATTGTGGAAAGAGGTATGGTAACATCCTAACAGCATAGTTCCTGAGAAATGCGGTTGATCCTTTTCGAAGTATCAGAAATTCTCCAGTTTCTGTTCTGCTGACATAATTTTCCTCTAAAGAAGTAAAAACAACTCTGGTTGGTTTTGGTTTTTTATAAGGATGTAGACTTATTGGCTACCAAAATGATTTTATATTTTCTCTTCCAGATGTTTTCTTTGTGGTCTTCTTTTTAGGGCATTCAGATAATAGATTAATAGATTAAATCATTGCAAGTGAACCTCATTAGTTTTTAGTTTTATTTCGCCCTTTAAATAATACTTCATGCCAAAATTACAGTTCTCAGAGTGATTAAATCTTTAGTTAACTCCCAATAAAAGATTTCACAGCTAACATTTCAGATGTTTTTTGCCTGCTTTTAAACACTAATCAATAGATTAATCAGTTATTTCCAGCATCTGTGTAGCCATCCAGTTATGTCACCACTTACAGAGATACTACAGAAAACAAAGTAATCTCTGTAGACAAAAATGGACAGGCCATAATTAGTGTCTTTCTCATGTGTATTGGCAGGAGAGGGTGCTGCCGTGCAGGCCCAGAGAAGTGAGGAGCTTGGCTGACTGATCTTGAATGGGAGGTTTTGAAGTGGAGGAAGCTTTGCAAACCTGCGTTCAGGAAACACTGATTTCTCTCTCTTTAATAGCTGGATTCTTTAAGTAGACGTTAATTTAAGTAGATCATTATAACTTGTTATGAGTAAGACAATAGAATTGTCAGGTGCACAATATGGTCTTTCATCTCTCTCTTCAGCTATTGTGCTTACAAAGGTGTGAGAGGTAAAATGTTGAGCTTTAAACATAATAGAACAGCGTTGGTATTTTGGCACACATTCTTCTGATGTTTTGTATAAATAAAATTATGAAAAGCAATGCGTAATAACTATGTACAAAGCATAAGACTATTGTAGTTTTTGTTTATTGTTTCATCTGTGTAAGCCCTTTTCAGAGCTGCTATTCCACCTATGTATCTTGAATGGGAGACTGGAGGCTGGTGAGGAAGAGCAGGAAGGCAATGCTGCGGGAACTACAAGCATCCCTTCCCTTCCTTCCTTTATCAATGGAAGAGACAGGGAATCTGAGTTACTCTACACCTCTCTTACATTTTTCAGATATTCCGAGCCACTTACTTTGCCTGGAGTTTGAAACAAACTTTTCATCATTGCGAATGTTATGAGTCGGGGGCAGATTAGCCACTGCACCATAATGTGAATCTTTGCAGCCACAGGACACTCCTGCAAGATCAACAGTTTTTTGTCTGTGAAATTGCCAGAGTAAGCACTAAATGTCGGACTTTCCACTCTTGATGTTTATGAGGAAAAGCTCCTATATGGAATTAGTTCAGGATTGTACATGCCATATAGAAGAAGTTATTTCACTCTGAGATGCAGGATGGCTTTCCATGGAACCAATTCAGAGTCTGTACCATGGCACAGTTAATCCCAACCTGGATACAGCAGCCAGACCTGATGGAGAGGGCTTGTATAGCACATGTTGAATTGAGACTGTCTGTCATAGAGCTCCATCTTGTAGTGGAACTTGCTATTGAATTGTAATTCTATGGTCAGACTATTATAAAGCTGCCATGTAAGATCTAAACTTAACAAGATTACCTTCACGGCAATACCAGGGTAAGTAAAATTGTTTTCCTATAATAGATACTAAACTGCATCCAAATGAAAATTTTATTAGATTTTTACCAACGATGCAAAATAGATTAATTTCCAAAGGCTATAATATCAGCTAACAGACTCAAAACTGGAATTTCATGGGCAAAAAGAGGAGACAGATGAACTGTAAGGAAATAAAGGTTTTCTCCATCTGTTGCCTGTCTAAGAACTATTTGCAACATGTTCCTTGACATATGTTGAGCACGTAAGAGGGTACTGCTGTCCTTGGTTTGACATAATGGCCATTACGGAATTAGAAGTTGTTGTTGCAGCAGCAGAATGGTCTCTGTTTCAGCTTCATTCATAATCACTGAAAAGAACATAATCATCAGTGAAAACAAAACCAGTTTGATATTTAATTTAGAAGTCTTAAATAACTTTTCCATTTCATAGGAGCAACCTGTTGACAGCTAAGGTCCTTGCTCAGCAGGTTTTGATATTCAAAACACTTCCTATGTGACAAAATTTCCTCATTAAAACAAAAAACTTGAGTCATAAAAATTATTTGGATCTAGTATTGTTTCCTCTTTTCATTTTTTTCCAAGTGCTGAACAGTAAACTTAAAAGCTTATACTTATTTATTGTACTAGTTTGAAGAGCTATCATGGATTCCTGGCGCTACCCTAGGGAAGTTGTTATTGATGTTGATTTGATACATGAACATTCAGGCTCTTTCACAATGGCTACACCAAAATCTTTCTCAGAAGAACAGATAGGCAGGTTTGAGGTCCTCTCTTCTGTAACTTTCCTAAGTTATTACTTCCTTCTTCCTGGAAATGCGAAGGAAAAGAGCTTAAAGGGAATATTTGGAAATTCTAGACAATGATAGGATGGTTTGAAAGGGCCTGTTGCCTCCTCATACAAAACACAAACGCATTTTATGAATAATATCCTATACTTACCTGTGCCAGCAGGACAGAAGTACAATTGAAAGCAAGTAAAATAACTACTTAAACATCAGGCGGTGGAAGTCTATTCCTTTCGCCTCAAGATCGACCTGTGCAGGCTAGTTAGGGAATAATTAAGGAAAATGATATTCTCCAGTACATTCTCTGGGATGCCTGTTTTCTGTAACTATCTACTAATGAACCCCAAGAGAATTCCAACAGAGCAGAGAAACAAAATGTGATCCAATTTATTCTCAGCAATTCTCGATTCTTTCATAGTAATATGCCACATAATTAGCAAACTTGCTCTTTTGAGATTTCATAATATTTTGACTGGAAAACTCCAAACGGGTTTTACAGCATCTTTGATGAGATTTTAATGTAATATATTGAAATAATATTTGATTTCTCTGAAATTTAGGAGAGCACTACCTTTGGAAGTGGACTACTGCACTATTTCTGTGACAAATGATAAATGCTAGCAACACTCCTCTGAATTCCTTCAGTCTCTTGGACAGAGTCCTGAACACAACCCTAATAAATACCCAAAGGCATTATGCCCTGCTGCCATGCAGAAGCCCATGGCACATAGTCCCAAAATTATATTAAAATGTCCAACCTAGTAATGACAAAACTTTGAAACGATGAACCTTCTCATACCCATTCTAGAACAAGATGAGAATCTTGTGAGTAGTGCATAAAATCAGTTGTGTTTCAAGCAATTCAGTTTCTTTAAAGACAAAGCACTGAAAGCTGTTCATTGTCTAAACTGCAAATAGTTTGACAGGACTCATTTCTGTACCTATGCATTATATAAATCTCACTGGCATTAGCTTCTCGTCTTGAAAAGCCACTATATTTTTGATGCTAAACAGTTGATTGAAAGAGAAAACCACACCCAGGAGTACATGTTCAAAATTAAATGCTTGTGATGATAGACCTTTGAAGTTTGAGCCTGTATAATAAGCATGATGATGAAAAAATAATCTCTTTGGAGCCCTGGGATTTTACAGTTCATAAAATTATAAGTTGAAAACTAGCTGCATAGATACCACAACTGTGATAAAGTAGTAAAAGAAGGCATGTTGTGTTTTATTTGACAGAGCTATCAGCGTAACAAGATAAGTGACCCTCAGGTAAATACCACTTGGACTTCTTCTGTATGAACTGATAACTTGTGATATTATTATCACCTCTCATATATATGTCCAGCAGCTCTTCCAAGAACTTTGCTTCTTCTATTTCTGTCTTTGGCTGAAGGTATAATTAGTGAAGTCTGGTGTTTGCAAGCTGTCCATCAGCTTAATGCAACTTCCCCTCATAAGCACCATGTTAATTAGTTATTTTTGCTTTATAACTTGCACTGTTTCAGGATTAACAATGTCATATTAGAGACATGCTGTGAACATCCTTTTCTTTCAAAATTGGCTATTTTATAAATCTGCTTCTCAGATAGAATATCACTTAACATTTTCCAAAGTACATTAAGTGCTGTTTATCATTCTATAGCAATACTGAGTTTTGCCCTCAAAAAACAGTTCACCACAATAGTTAGCTGTGAAGGATGCAATGAACTTACTTTTTGATTCTAGAATGACTTTTCAGAGATTGCACAGATGTACCTTAAAGTATATTTTTGTTCTTTCTGCACCATCTTAGCTGAGCCAAGAGCCACAACAGATCTGCTGGTGACTGCCATTTTCTTTCCATGACAGACACCAACTTTATTTAGATTGTAGAACTGCTGTTAGAAAAAAAAAATTATTAAAATCTGGGTTCTGAATACAGCTTGTGTCATAGGGTTCACAACTGTGTTGCTTATTTTCGTTTATTACTCTATGGCAAGACTAATGCTGGTATGTGACTTACCTGACATATTCAATTGCTTATTCAGACACTGAAAAGAGAAGTTTCCATGTCTCATGCGGAATATCATGAGAATCCAGCTGTGGGACTCCCAAATTAAGATTCCTAAATAAGAAACAAATGTTACTCAAGGAGAGGGTCTTGAACAGGGAGAGGTGTGTAGCTGTGGTGCGTGGCTGCTTTGTCAGACAGGCACACCAGGATTAGGTGCTTAAGCCCAGTCTTTTCTCAGAGTCTGCCTTCGATAGTTCGTATCTTTCTCATGTGACATGATCGGCTTGTGGGTATCTCTGTTTAGCTATGTTACTCTCATGATCTCTGTGGGGAGCAAAGTGGCTAGCTCAAGGCTGCTGGATTTCATTTGGTGATAAGCTGCCAGGCAGTTATTTGTTGTAAATCTGAAAAGTGAATGAAACTCATGTATTTGTCAAGTACAGGTTGTAACAAGGTAGTATGGTGGTAATTAATGTATTGAGGGCTGTTTTTTCTTGTTATCATAGTTTTTATCCAGGCATCTGGAATTAGCAAAGAATTATAAAATAGAATAGACAAAGATATTAAACAGTTTGTAGCTTCCTAAATAAAAGTAATCAGTCTGCCTACATTTCAGAACTTTAGATATTACACCCAGATAGTTTTCTGTACATATGTCTTGTGGATATGAAGGGGTTTTCCTGCATAGTTCTCCAGTAGATGCTCTGCTACTAGCCAAATTGCAAAGGCACTTCTGCTGGCAGTGTTCCCATAAACAGCTTCCTCTGGGCAGGGCATTTTATGGGGGGGAAAAAGAAGTGTTGTGACAGTAGAACTTTGGATGGAAGTCACTTCAAAGGGGAAAGAGTTTACTGATGGTAAGAGTGAAATAGATCTGCAGATAGGAGAGACCAAAGTAGCTTAATTATTTGTTTTTATGGTTTTGAGGAGGTTTTTTCAGTATCTATTGTAGCTACACCTAAGGTTGGAGGTTAAGTTGCCTCATTTCTCCCTGCTGTCAATGAAAAGAGAGAGGCTCCTCGAGGCATCACGTTGGAGCAGCAGCTGGATTTACAAACCCTGAATATGTCTCTGGAGAACCTTAACACTTTCCACTGACAATAAATGAAGAGTTATGGAGGCAGAGTACATAAATTAATAGCCCAAATCGAACACTGGAATGATAGATATCTTCCTCCTTGTCTCAGCTGTACTGAATACTATTTACTGGAGACTTTTTTTGCTGTAACAGGTAATTTAGTCAGCCATTGACCTTTTTCATTAGCCAGTTTGCATGCAATCGTTTGATCAAGAGGAGCTGATCAGACTTGTGTGTCAGGATTTGGACAATGGACCTGCTGATTCAACAATGGGTTTGTCTGGTCTTTTTTCATCATAAATGACTTGGCCTGAAGAGGGACTGGAGAGTAAAGGTAATACATTCAAAGGGTAGCATGTGTATTATAAAAGAAAATGTAAAATAACTCTTCAATTTCCCCTCCCCCCTTAGTGAAATGCTTTAAAAAATAATTTCCTCTAATCAGAGCTTGCATGTTAAAAAGTATACCTTGTAAATTACATAGTATACGTATTTGTAACACCAATATCACATAGGATTAGAGTGTTTACCCACTCAAGTTCTTTGCACCTTCACGTTTATTATCATCATTGTGATTGAACATTGAAAGAGTTGAATATTTCCTTGACTTATGAAACTTGCTTTGACATAATTATGGTGTTCATCCTTTCTTAACTTTAACTATTTCATACAGAATAGTCTTATGCCGAAAGATGGTAATTTCTGGATATTGCCATTAGAATAGATGGAATTGGACTTTGGAAAAGCAGAATCACACTTCAGAAATCTCCAATAGTAGCAACAACTTGTTGATAATAATTCTATGTTGTTTTCTCACTGTTCTTGTCTTGAAATTATGTGAAATTTAAGTATTACGGTGTTGTTTGTTAACTTTTCAGGATGTTTAACCAGTTAAACATGTTGAAATTGCTTGATTTCTCTCATCTTCTGGTCATATGGACTTCCTAAAAACTTTTTCTTTTCCTGCACAAAGATATGTGTAAAAGCATTTTTCATAAGAAAAAAAGTATTTACCTTCTAAACAAAAAAAATCATCTTGAATTTCATGAAGCTTTCAGATTATTAGGGTGATATACATGCCTGGACATAATTACAAAAATATATAGCCTTTTACCCTGAAATTATTTACGTAGTTACAAGGCAATCTTAGATTAGTTTAATTACAATTGTTCAAATAGCTGTCCAGGCAGATTACGAGAATCTCAAAGGGTTTCTCACCCCGCCACATTTTCCAGTTGATCAAAAAATGGAAGAGACTACTGAGAAGACAGAGGAATCTTGAGAGCTGAGAGTCTTTAAAAGCAAATTAGAAAAGCATTGGTTAATGTTCATGTGAGTGTTGTGATCCTGCCACCTAGTGAGGGATGGACTTTGACCTCTTGGTATTTTCTTTAGCCCTATGATTTTAAGAAATACAACTAGATATTTAAATATGCAGCATCAGATATTAAAGCATATGCATTTTAGATCATGAACACTTAATATTGGATTTAGCAAAGGAAATTAAAATAGATATCTAAATACAGTCACTTCTGAAAAGCTTGGCTTAAGAGCAATAGAAGGCCATATGTAACCAGGGATTATAGCTGTTGCTTTTTCAGAGTGAAAGGTCAGACCTTCAAAAGTTTACTTTGCAGCAAATTCTGCAGCAGTATTAACCTCAGTTAATGCAGTTTTTTAATTTATTTTTCCTGTGATAAAACTTTCTGTTTTCTCTATAGTGATATTGGTGTTTTATTTTTAATTCTTTTGGACTAATTGTGTTTAAGGGGTTCTTAGAGTATTTCCTACCATAAAGAAAATTCAAGCAATATGTGCAAAACTGTCTGACTTCATTACTACGTGTGGTAGGAAATCATTGAATATGGTATAATAGAGCATAACAAAAATAATTTTCTAATTCTAATAGCAAAAAAAGACAAAACTTTTTCTAGTTTTTCAGTCTGTCCTATTTTGCAGCCGAAGACCTGAAACTGATTTTTTGTGTAATAACCACACAGTATGGCCCAAGGCAGGGAGATTTTGGAGGGCAAAAGAGGGAATTAGGCTCCCAGTTCCCACTGAGTTTCAGAGGATCTGCAGGGAAATCACTGAACAGTTATGTGGAAGCAAAGAAAATAATTCACTGTTTGTTGCCTCAGGTTTGTTCGAAGATGCCAATTTCTAAAATGCCCTCCGTCTTCCTGCTGCCTCTGGCCCCTGATGAACGGAACAGGGCAGATCTCAGCGGACCTCCTCTGTACATGGGGCAGGGTGTGAGGGGCTTGGCAGCTGTACAGCCTTAGCTGTATCGATGCCTCAGAGAGGTCACTGCGTCATCTACTCTAGTTTCCTTCTTCTCTTCCTGAAAGTCTGTCTCTGAAATTCAAACACTCAGAAGGAGAAGTTCTTAATAGTATGTTTTAATTTGCTTAGATTTATTCTACTATTTTCTTCCAGATTTAATAAACAGTGCTGGAAATTAACTTAACATTTTTCATGTGTATTGTTTGCATGATGGCAGGATTCCCTTCCTTACATCCATGCAATTTTAGGATCCCCAGCATGCCTCAGGTTCTCTGGTATTTTTTGATATCTGGTGGAGATAAACTGCAATGTAGTGAGATGCTTTGTAAATACCAATACTCAAGCTAGCATGTGACTAGCAAACAAGCATACTGACAGATTGGCCCATTAATCTTTCAATAAAGTCTTCAGATGCTATTGTCATCTGTACTTTGCTTGACAGAGGGGAAAAAAACTGTTGAAATACAGGATAAAAGAAGCTGTTCTAAGTTCTATGCTTTTCTAGCTACATTAAGACCAATAAAGAGTATTAGAATAAAAAGGGCCTGGATTCTTGTCTTTTAGTAGCAAAGTCTAAGGATTTGTGGGAGTGTTTTTACAGGCAGTGAAATGAAAGTGAATTACAAGGGTATTGAGAAAATGCATACCAATAAAAGAAGAAGAAAGAGTATTGCCCTGGCTACTTACACAGTTTAAAACCTTTTCAAGCATACTGTCAAAATACCTTTTGCTGTTAGGTTTTACTTCACACTTCTTTAGTGTAATGCTAAAGACCCTTCAGTCTGCCAGCATAAAGTTAGGACATAGTCTGGAGAACATATAAAGAACAAAGTTGTGGGTTTCCAAGTGCTGAATAGTATGAATGAATTCTGTCTTTACTTGGAAACACTGTGTTGAGGAATTTCATCTTTTAACATAACTGAAATCATTGTCACAGGATGTAAGAGGTATTGTGATTCTTTTGGTAGGGTTATTTCTTATGAAGAGTCTGGTCTGAGAGCATGAGTCCATCTCATGAAAAGAACACAGAATATGTATTTGAAGTAACTTTTCAGATGCTAACCTTGATCAAACTGGAAGCAGTTAACTTCGCAGAGGATGCTCTGCATCTTGTTAACATTACAATTCCCAGTGTCTTTACTTTTGAATGTATTGTTTCTCAACTAAATAAATGATGTTTCTTGATATCCTATGGAGAGGTTGGTTTGCAAATTCACACACTTTGGAAAAGGTTATTAATACTTTCTTAAGATAGTTTAAAATAAACTTTTCCAAGCTCTTTACTGATTCCCTATACCTCTACTGTAGAAGTAAAAACAGTGTTATCACATAGGATGAGTTTACCTTATTTTGAATAAAAATGACTGTTTTGAGAGATCAGGATTAGAATATATGCTAGGTTCAAAACTATTGATAAACCTTCTTTTTAGCAAGCTAATGTTTTTTAGCCTAGTATAAACAATGTTTACATTAATTACAAATGTATTCTGCATTTACACAGGAAATTACTGGTACCCGGTATCAAACAGAAAATGAAAGATGTTCATTTGCATGAAAGATCCACTGAAGTTACTACAGATTTGAAAACCACAAAAACCCACATATGGGCTCTGGGGACACAGTAGTCCATCTTGAATGCTATCTAATGTTCTCCTTGATATGGGTAGGTATTACTCTTCCCTATAGGAGCAGGTGTATGCTGTCAATTATTCTTGTCTGTATTTCCCCATGGGATGCTTGCTGCCTTATTAAGACTAATCGGTGGGTTGCTGAAAGCAACTGCAGGACTTCAAAATCATGAGCTGAGATAGTAACCTTCTGTTTTCTAGACATTATCATCCATCCCCATGACTTCTTATGTACTTGTGAGCTCCATGTTCTGCACAAAACATGACTTTGTACAGAAACCTCTTGAAGTGGCTCTCCTGTCATTCTGACTTTCTGAAGGAATGGAAGGAAATTCAACAGAATGAAAATTCTTTTTAGTGTCAGTGTTCTCCTTTAAAAAGTACCCTGGAAGTTACTGAAGGTGTCTTTACTTTTGAATGTATTGTTTCTCAACTAAATAAAGTTTGCGTGAGCAAATTTTAGACTGGATTAACATGTCATGCAGTGCTACAAGTACAAATGCATTTATTTTCAATAAGCTGGAAGCTCTCTTGACTTCAGAAAGAATAAACTTTTAAAAAATATATTTCTGCTCTGAAAGGTGCTCACACAAATGTTTCATTAAAGGTATATTTTTTAAAAGGTTTTTCTCTACCTTGTCCACCGAACACATATGCACAGACACAAATTTTAATATAAAAAGACCTACATTGTCTTCTTGATGTTCTCCCTGGTGCTAGGGAATTTCTGCCCATGAGGTCAACAGCAGAATTCTGGTTGAGCTTCTGTTATTCTACTGGTGTATTATCCTGATATGTAGCATGTATATATGTGACTAATTAATTTATTTTTTCCATCTTTGAGATTCAAGATTTCTGTTTATAGAGCCCTTGCTGTTAAAGGTGCTGCGGTAAATCTGAAACAGTATTGTGACAGTGTGTTACAATGGCAGAGAGAAAAAACAGAAACTTAAAGGCAGTTTTCTTCTTTTACCTGGTAAGCAAGGTGATAGGAATTACTGTAAGAAGTATGGACAGAAACACTCTTTATGCTCTGCTGTTCTTGAATCCAACTAAAACGTAGGCAGGATGAAATCTCTACTCAGTACCACTCTCCTTTCCTTTCCTTTGCTATTGTCTATACAATTGTCAGAGTATACTTAGTTTCTTTTAGATCATTAGTTCTCACTTAGGATAAATGAAACTTTCTGTAAGTGTTGCCATTTTTATTTTTTTGTAGATACTTAGGACTTTCTTCTTGAAGCGCATTATGGATTTTGTTTAATGGATTTGTTAGACACGGCAAAATGTTGCCGAGAGAGGTTGTGAAATCTCTGTTCTTGGAAATGTTCAAAACTCAACAGGAGAAGGCGCTGGGCAGCCTGCTGGAGTTTGTACTGTTTGAGCAGGAGGTTGGACAGGAAGGTCTCCAGAGGTTGCTTCCAACCTAAATTACTCATGTGATTCCATTAGCCAAGCAGAATCTATTCCCCACGGTGTTTGCACTGTATGTTAAGAACAGTTTAGCAGGTATTTTCCTACATAGAAGTAGGAATAACTTTTGATAACTATTGGCTCAGGGGAGACCTTATTCCTCTCTAAAGCTACCTACTACGAGGTGGGTGTCGGTCTCTTCTCCCAAGTAACTAGCAGTAGGATGAGAGGAAATGGCCGCAGGTTGTATGAGGGGAGATTCAGATTGAGTGTTAGGAAAAATTTCTTCACCAGAAGGCTTATCAAGCATTGGAACAGGCTGCTCAGGAAAGCGGTTGAGTAGTGGAAATGTAGATGTGGCACTCAGAGACATGGCTTAGCGGTGGACTTGGCAGTGTTAAGTTTACGATTGGACTCGATGATCTCAAAGGCCCTTTACAACCTGGATGAGTCTATGATTCTATAACTTGGAAAAGAAAGTTAAAGGCATGAAAAGAGTGGAAATGATTCTCAGTGTCATCCACTGCTGAAAGGTTTTAATTTTTTTTTATTGTCTTTGTTTTATTTCACTAAAGTAGAATCAGAGAGAGTGTTACTATTGCTCTACTGTCATTGAAAAAAGGTGGGTGTGTTACTGTTTTGCACTCAGGCTCAGCATACTGGACTCCGATATGATAACAGATGTGCATCCACCCAGGAAATTAACATTTTCAATAAGAAGCAGAGCAGCAAATGGATTTTCATGCATGGAAAAATAATGTAATAAATTGAGCAAGGCCCTGGCTTGATGAATTATATGGTCATAGAAGGAAAAAAATACAATTTGTTTAAATTTCTGAACCTTCAATAGAGCTATAACACAGGAACAGTTTCTACTCCCAGTAATAAAATAACAAGCAGAGGCTTACCAGGTAAATACATTTACAAGTCGGAACCTCCACACAGTTTTTATGAATTTCCCTGTAGACAATTTTATCTTATAGTGTCAAGTATTGAAAGTAGTTAGGAAACAATAGGTGTGCTTATTTGTTCATTTATTTTTATACTACATTGCTCTTAGGAGACTCAGAGTGGTAGGAAGACAGAAAATCACTTTCGTTCCTTTATAAATCTTTCTACTGCCTAATTCCGTACTAAAGTAAATGAAAAACTCTTCACTGAAGTCCAAGGATGTCATACAGACCTTGAGGACTGAAAAGAAACAGGAACATTGCAAGTGAAAACAAGTCTAAGTCTGAACAAAGCAAACATCAGAAAGGCTATTTCATCCAACCTAAAAATTATTTTAAAAGATTTAAAATTAATTTAAAGGGGTAAATGATTCTTCAGAGAAAGATAAGAGTTAGAATCAAATAGAGTAGAATATTCTATATTAGAATATTCTATATTAGAATATTAGAATTCATTAACAATAAATAGAATAAGAATTACTATTCTAGAATATATTAGAAGAAAAATAAGATAATACATAATATATTCAAGTTCATTATTTTTTTCTAGAAAACTGGTTTCTAGCTTGTGTGGCTTGTACTATCACTTTTGCTACGGCAGTTCCCTGTTCTTTCTTTGGTCCCTTGCCAAATTCTGTTGGAAAAATGCTAGTGGTCATATATAGCTTCATTTTAAACCTTGAGTCTCCACTGACTCCTCAATAAATATTTTTCTTCTTACTTGCTTTAAGAATCCACAAAGTACCCCTCACCTCTTTCTCTGCTCTGTCATTATCTTTCCTCCCAAAACCTTCTTTACATGCATCTAAAGGGATCTCTTTTCCCTGTATCGATCTTGGAGCTTGCATGCATTGCTGTCCTTAAGCATGGATCTCCTTTCTTGGCTCCCTTCTCCTATACTTCCTCTTGAAGGACAGCAAAAGGTTTACAAAGAAAGAGGATTCAATATAAAGCTTTTAAAAATGCTTTAAAATCTGCTTCCTGACTCTTATTTTTCTCCCCATTGATGAAATTTTCTCTTGTTGTTTAAGTCCAATCATGACATTGATAGCGTAAGGAATCCCATCCTTTCCTGTACCACAGTGCCATGCACATTGATGTTTCTGCACTGATGGATGCTAACAATCATATTGACCATTTGCAAGTGGTCCCACTTAGATGTGGTCCCAATTAGATGTTTCAATGCCGTGGCAATACTTAGCCCACAATTTCAGGGCTGCTATCCTGACCTAACATAAGAACGCTCCTCCATGCTGTTGCTTTGGGCAAGGAAGTTAAGGTAATTAAAACATGGGCAGTTACTTTCATATGAAAATAAACAGTGAAACACTTTAAATTGCTGTCGTAAGAGTGTAATAATTACACTATCTGAAAGTACTACTGGCTACTTTCACACAATTAAGATGCTTTTCTATCTTTTTCATAAAGCTAGTTCTGTTTGTGTGGCAAATAAAGGGATTTTAAAAATTCAGATTTGATGTTATTAAACTTGTCAGATATAAATAGCATTTTCTGTAAGTCTAATTTAAACTAAATTCATATCTTGTATAATTTTAAACTCTTCACCGATTTTCAATACCATTTCAATACCGTAGTTTGCACTTTGAATTATATCAACTATTCCAGCTCAAATTTTGTATCAGTTTGGTCTCTTTTAATGTTCTGTGCATTGCAGTGTGTTAGGATCTAATGTTGAATGCCATCACTGAATAGCCAGAATGCTGCAAGCTTTAGTTTATAGCTCACCACTAAAATATAGCTATTTAAAATTTACCTCCAAAATACCTGGCATGATTGTGGTTACTCATTTTTCAGTTTGGAATCAGTTGGCTATATATGACATTCTTACGACCGTCAAAAAAACTTACCAAACCAACCCATAATCCTTGTGACGTAACCTGGTGACACCTCCTGAGCAGTCCTTTAAACTTCTTATGTTTGCACAACCTAGGCAGCAATCCTGTGGCCACCTTGGGCACGCTCAGCAATTTTTAAGCATGCTGTAATGTATTTCAGCATCATTGAAGGAGGATAGTATAGAAAAGGGACTGAATTTCAAGCATGAAGCTGTTTGCCAGAGACACTAGAAAATGTAAAAATGGGTTGAATTTATTTTTCAGTGGTGACCGTGGTTAATTAAGTCTTGTTGGGAAAGACTTGCCAATAGAGTATATTGGGTGTATAGCAAGAGATGTCTTCTGGGCAGTGCTGAATGAGATGTCTGAAGCATTTCTCATCAGATGGAAAATGAGTTTCTCATACTGTACTTCTGTTCTGACCGCACAGTTTATTCTAGGGTCAGCCATTTCCTATTTTTCCCAAACCTATTCCCATCACACTGCACAACTTACGGTAACTATGACCATGAGTTAGGTCACAATTCTTATTTATTATTGATCTACTGACAAAAATGTGCTAGCTGCTTCACAGTCTGTAAAACAGGGCTTCTGCTTCAGGGATTTTATAGTCTGTTTTACAGTCAGCTTTCTGCAGGGGAGTGGAGGAAAGGCACTGAAAAATTTTTCTCACTTTGTGCTTCTAAACAAAGTATGATATTATTCTTTTATTGCTTGGTGAGCAACCCATGTTGTCAGGTGCTAGACCTCACAGCTGATGTCAGAGTGATTGCTTGGGTGGTAGTATGATCCCAATAAGCACAAAATGGCCGAATTGGACTCTGCCTTCCAGTCACTGAGCTGACCTACGTTATGGGTCCCAGCCAAGAAGGGGACAGTACTTTATGAAAAATCTGTTAAATGTCACAAAGAAAACAGAAGTAGTAATTCCTTTAAAAACCCTTACATTGCTGTTTTTGCATCTTATAATCATTTCCTGATTTAGCTGACTCATGCAGCCAATCCATTATGCTGAGTGTATTGATTAGAAGCTACCACACCTAAACTGATCACTCTGATTCCTTAGCAATTGTTTAAAAGCAAATACTACAGCAAAAAGTATTAAAACCATCTCTCATACTGCTTAATCAATCACACTTTGGAGCTGTCTACAGGATACCAATTCATGCATTTGAGGTACTATTGAAAATTAATTGGAAGATGGAGCACACATTTTACGAACGCAACCTTTAATATGTTTGCCAAAGTAATAACTGTAATTGAAGTCAGAAACTCGGACATTGCTTTAAAAACATGATCTCTGTTTACTTTAACTTAATTTGAATGAAACATTGAATGACCTAATGGGTATTGCATACTCCATTAAAAAAAAATGAAATTAGGCGCAATTTGTCTCCCAGAAATTGCTCAGCCATTTGCAGAATTTAGAACTATCATATGGCTAGAGAAAAAGACTAGTAAACTTTGGTAATAAAAAATATCAAAACCAATGGAAAAAAGCTAGTCAATTTAAACTCGAAAAAGCTATACATAGCACATTCAGAACTTCTCAAATATTGGCAGAGAGAATAACACTTTGACGCAGACATCTTAAAAATTATTGATTACATGAATCCTATTCATATATATTGAAGAAAAAATCTTAGCTATTCTAAACATATTATTCATTAAACTTAACTGCAGAAAAAATACAGAGAAAAAAGCACTATCATGAAATATAAATGCATGGTGCAGCACAGCAGTAGCAAATGAATGAATCATTGACAAAGAGCAATATATGTGCAATAAAGATGCTGAAAAATTAAGAAATGTCCTATCAACATTTCACTTGAAACAAATGAGGAAGCCATTACATTGGATAATTTAAATTTACCAATTCTCTGCTGAAAATCTTTTCAAGATAATGTGTATGCTGTATGCTGCCTCAGAAAAGCAAGGTTTACAAAAGATAGAATCTGAAGTTGAGTGTTTCCAAAATGTCATCTTTTCAATACTATCTAATTTCTGATAACGATAATGTTTCCAAAAGAGGAATTTTGAACTTGGATCAATCAACTCAATGAATATTAGATTTTTGATGAATTTTGTTTGTCACCCTTTGCAACTTTGTATCACTCTATGTGCTTTCCTAGCTTTTGCAATTTCTGTATGAGCTGCTTCTCTGTTTTCACACTTATCACTTGTTCCCTTCATCAGTCTTAAATAACTCAGAGCTAAATAATTTCTATGCATTTCTACTTAAAATACTGTTTCTAATACAAATATGTGCACAAACAGATACACAAGTGTAAAACAGATACAGAATGCAGTTTGTTACTCATGTGACCGGACTGTCTGTTTTTTGGTCATCATCAAGCAAACATCTTGCTGTCTATATGAAGTGAAAAACTTGGGTAATTTGGTCTTTCTGTAACGCTTTGAGTAGGGATAGATGTGCAAAGAAAAAAAGGTTTTACAGGATTTTTTTTTTTTTTTACACAAGCATATCTATTTAAATGGGCCTTTCTTAGACCTGTGTTTCAAAGACACAGCGCGTGCCTTTCTCAAAGTCACTTTCATGGACACTTCAAAAAGACTCTCCATCCCTGTCTTACAGAGTGTCAGCAGCTGTGTTGCCATGGTGATTGAATATTGCTTATTTCTTAAAAGACAATCATTTTAAGTGCTCAAAAATCCATGGGATTTTATTGAAAGAGCTCTAAAACATACAGTAAAGACGTAGAGAGGTGGAGAGGTGAAAGATACAGACTTGATGTGTGGGCATCTGCTCTTCCTTTGTTGGTTTTATTCTAGGGAGCAAGAGGCAGTAAAGGAAGGTTGAAGACTGAAGAAATGTTTCAAACTGTGACGTTTCTCCTGCTGTCTGAAAGGTCCCATGGGCACACTCACAGCACTGCCGTCTATGTCCAAAAAGAGAGAGAGGTCCACTGCCCTTCATCTGCCTTCCCACACACACTGCTTTGGGGTGATGTGTTTTGTCAGCGTCAATTCTGGACAGGGGGACCCTAGGCAAGCGGTGTTGAACTTGCTTTTTTGTGTACTCTTTACAATTACTGTGTTTCAGGCTACCAGAAAAATTCTAACTTAAAATTTTTGTAGGTCTGGTGAGTCAGTCTTTCTGTTGATGCCAGAGATCAATTCAAACCCGGGTGTTGTGTGTATCTTGACAGCTAGCCTACGTTGCACACAGATTGCTAGGTGACACCTGGCAGCATCTCTAATTATAACATCTAACTAGTGTTTCACATAGGCTGTGTGCTTTCACTTGTGAAGTACAAAGCTGTTTTTTTTCCATACTTAATTTCAAATGGCAGCATATTAATAATGATGTGTTGAAGGAATGGCAGCAGATCCTGCCAATAAATGCCAATAAATTGTCATTTGAGTTGGTGCTGTTTCTGTCCCCAGATCTGTTAGTTTGATCCCTACCTGAAATAGCTCTGAGAATGGGTGTTAGCTTTATGTGTTTAACTTTAGATATAATCAGCTTCTATTATCCTTAATCTGTTTTGAGGAATGCCTTAATTTTATCTTAAATTCCTTTCAAGAGAGCTTTATACAAATGCTTATCGATAAATGATAAGATTATAGGAAGGTCCATCTTATTTGAACTCTACCCTACCTGTCTTGATCTTTTCCTGGTATTAAAAGGGCGAGTGAAAGCATATTGCGCTGAAGTGCCTATTGCTATGCGATGGTAGAGTAATACAGAGCGTTGTTAGGGAAAGCCACTTTAAACTGATGAACTGTAGGTGAGTTGTTAGATTTGTTTAGGTGTTTGCTGAATTTTGTGAAACACATTGGTGATTAATACCAGCTCTGCTTTCTGCTTAGGAGTCTGAATTTGGTACCTTTTTCACAGCCTTCCTATCCTCCCTGTTCCCCATATTTCTGCGGTAGAGAAGTATCTTTTTTCTTTTTCTGAACTTCTCTGTGTTCACACACGCATTTCAGCAATCTTTTACCCAATCAATATTTTGGATAAAGATTGATGGAAATGCACACAGGAAAGCAGTTTCATTTTTGTACTCTGACTAGAAACACATCTGAACTAGGCCATGTGAATTTGCTCCACCTGAGCCCAGGCACAGTGCAACAAGCAGAGTCAAAAGGGTGAAATATTTAAGTTAAAAAGAGCCATGACATAAAGGACACCTCATCTTAAACACATAAATAAGGATTTTGGTGGTGTGGAAATTGGTCCCTGAAAGTAGTTCTGTTGATTCTTTTCACAGTTTACAAAGGGTCTTTTCTGTAGATGTGAGTACTGCTAGAAAATTTGTTGGACTCACGAAGAACCAATACAGAGATAGAATCTGGGAAAGTAAAGAATTTGCTTCCTTACATGAATGACAAAGGGACATTGTATACTGAAATCATCAGGTGTCTGGGATGAGAAGAGTTAATTGGACAGAATCTGAGTGATCAGTTTCTTGAATTAGCTTGAATGCAAATTAACACTATTTTTAACTGAGATTTCTGGAATGTGTTTAACCCAAAAATACTCATTGTCATTTTGCTTCACTCCATTTGAATCAATCTGGCACCACAATGCAGGTTTCAGTATTTTTTTTTAAATATGTGCAACTTTACTGTATATTAAGTAAAATGGTAAAAGTAAAATTCAACTTTCAGAAGATCTACTCACCAGTTATCCTACTTTGCATAATCTATGAGTGAAAATGAGATATTGCTTTTATTGCTTTTCTTCTTGTATTGTAAAACTTAGGAATTCATAACCAAAGAAGACATGTAAGCAGATCACCTAAGTTCAGCAAAAACATGCTCGTGTTGGAATCCAACTTAAATTGATGGTTCAATCCATACAGGTGTTAACCTTTCCAGTTAAAATTACACAGCTTTACCAGAACATGCTGGGGCCCAGTGGCTGGAAAGCAGCTTTGTAGAAAAGGACATGGTGATCCTAGAAGTTGGACATGAGCCATCAATGTGCCTTTATAGCAAGGAAGGCATCTTGGGCTGCGTTAGGAGGAGAGTTGCCAGCAGGTTGAGGGAGGTGACCGCTCTCCTCTACTCAGCAATGGTGAGGCCACACCTGGAGCACTGCATCCAGTTCTGGGCTCCCAAGTACAAGAGAAACATGGACATACTGAGGAGAGTGTCGAGCAGAGGGCCACTGAGATGATGAAAGGCTTGGAATACCTCTCATATGAGAAAAGTTTCATGCACCAGTGATACAGCCAGGAGCAGCCTGAGGAGTATCAAGAAGGATTAGAGAGCCCTGGGTGCAGCAGTGAGGGACTCTGGAGAGCGGGTAGTTTTTCATCAGTCCCTCCAGTCACAGGGAAGGGGTTGGAAAGGGCCAGCCAAATCTGGTGAATCAGTGAATGGTTACAGGACTGGTGCCACAGCCAGGGGTTTGATTACTTAGACCATGGAAATAGCTTGTAGAAACCTGGTCTACTGGGGACTGATGGGGTCCATCTGACAGAGAAGGGGAAGAGCATCTTTGGTCATAAGCTTGCCAGGCTGGTGAAAAGAGGGCTTTAAACTAAATTTGCCAGAGGACAGGAACCTCATTCCACCCCACTGCTACCAGTTTGATGCTGGTCCCAGAGAAGGAGCATAGGTTAACAGGAGAGCACCTGAAGGGCAGCACAAAGGAACTCCAGGCAGTAACTCAGCTTCACTGGGGACCCAGCTTAAATGCCTCTACGCAAACACACACAGCATGAGGAATAAACATGAAGAGTTAGAGATGTGCGTACAGCTGCAGGGCTATGATCTTATTGACATCATGGAGACATAGTGGGATGGCTCTTATGACTGCAGTGTTGGAATGGAAGGATTGGATACAGGCTTTTTAGGAGAGGGAGATGAGGAGGAGGTGTTGCCCTCTATGTCACTGACCAGCTGGAGTGCATGGAACTCTTCCTGGGCATGGCTGAGGAGCCAACCGAGAGCTTATGGGTCAGGATTAAAGGCAG
>Ga0065711_1008089_pt1 | contig 24167 bp, 15 predicted proteins | sample Hoacrofraction12_FD_59098 | JGI IMG/M metagenome (GOLD analysis project Ga0065711, IMG submission 59098) | Hoatzin crop microbial communities from Cojedes, Venezuela - Epithelial fraction 12 v2 (version 2) | ecosystem: Host-associated > Birds > Digestive system > Esophagus > Crop | place... | reverse complement strand
TTTTTTTTTTTTTTTTTTTTTTTTTTTTTTGGCAAATAGTAGCAGAAAAACTTTAGAAGTCCGGAAGAACCTAAAATGCATGATGCAAGAATCTATTAGATAATCATTCAAGCAGCACTTCCTAGTTCTTCTTGAACGTGGTTGCTTTGTTTTATCGTTAAAACTTATACCCAGCATGTTTGCTTTGGCACTGAAAATTTTCATCGTATGACATTTTTTCCCCTTAGATTAGCATTGATGTAACATGAAAAAAGTAGAAAATTGAACCAAATGTGTATGTGTTTCTACACAGACTCTGAAATCTTCAGAAACAAGGCACGTGACCTAGGGAGTTTTGTTTTTATGTGAGATTGTTGAGTAGGACTTGAGGAAAGTTGATGGAAGGGAAACACCAACTGGAACACCCTCATACCGAGTCACAGGTTACATAAAAGTGACAGAGTGGTTCAAAGCTATGGGGGATTAGTGCGGTGCCTTAAAGCTAAATGTCGAATCGGGAAAATAACTGTATCAGTCCTTAAGATTAGAAATTCTCAGAACTTGTAGACAGGAAAAGTATATAATAATACAGAGTATGTGGCTGCAAAGTAGGAAATATGATGGGAGGAAACCGGCACCCCAGACCTCTTAGGCGTCAAGAACGACACCTTTGGGAAACACCTGGTCGGGGAATCCAGAGAGAGGAAGATACTTTTGAGTTTGTCCTGGGAATTGTGCAGAATTTGGTGCAAAATTTTACTGCCAGTGGCCCTCCATAAGTGTGAACACAAGTGTACTTACAGATCCTTGCAGAAGTAATCCAAGCCAAAAACTTCAGTGAAGTGATACTTGATTTCAAAAGGGAAAGTACATCCGAATGTGGAAGCATGTTAAAAAGAAACTGAAAGCAGCAGTGAAAAGGGTGAAGTGTTTGTAGGTAGTATGAAGAATATTTAAAGGTACTAAACTGCAGAACAAATGCCTTGGCCCTATCAAAAGCTGGGTGAGAGACAGAAAAGTTATGATGTGAAGCAGCAGGGAAGAAAGGCTGCAGAGTCAGAGGCATCCTTCCAAGAGCTGAAGTCATGACCAAGTGAGGAAGATAGAAAAGAACAAACACTTTGAAATGCCAAAAACTTAGAGGAACAGCTTTCAGAAAGTATAAAAAGTAACAGTTCTCTTCCAGATTTGTTGGGAATCAGAAGCTTGTCTGAAAGTTTGCAAAACCCTTCAACACTAGAGTGTGAAATAACCTACTGCAGAAGGTGGAGCAGAGAAAGAAATGAGTATCTGAGGCATCTGTGCTCCTCGTGGTTTCTTTACAAGAACCCATCTTAAACCCAGCCATTAATGGAAGAATTTAAGAATGCAGTGAGTAATAACTGACTGCAGGGACCAGGATGTTAGAGCTCAGAAGGGATTCAAGGGAGAAACTGTTGAATTACAAACGCTTGTGTACAACCGTTCAATTAAACCTCCTCAGCTCTATTGGAGAATAGATGGGGCTGATATGACGCCAATTTGCAAAAAGAGCTCCAGGGAGCTTGGGGAACAGCAGACAGAAATCTGGCTTTGTATTGTGCAGTGTCATCAAAAAGAATATTATAGATTAGAGTTATTTGGCACATGATTTTAGATGAACATGGAGGAGTCAACATGTCTTCCGTAAAAGGAAGTTGCACTTGATGAATCTTCAAGGACTCAAAAGGCTCGGCAGACATCTGGATTTAGGTGTTCCCAGTGTGCATGGTATCCTCAGCTTTTCAAAGAGCTTCTGACGTGGTCCTTTGCCACAGCTTCTTAAGGCAAGTGATCTTTCTGGGGATAGGAGAGGATGGCCTTGAGTAAACCAGTGACTGGTTAAAAGGTGAAAAAACGTGTAGCAGTAATCATTGTTATAGTGGAGGATGGTTGCCATTAGAGTGACACAGGAGTCGTAGAAGACCTGTGCTGTTTAAGACACTCACAGATGATCTGAGGAAGGCAATGGATGGAGAAATAACAGAGTCTGAGCGATTTAGAAGTACTTTGGCATAGTCAACTCGAACGCTGCAAAAGTACCTACCTTATGGTACTGTGTGATTGGAAAATAAACTAGCAGGTTAAACTTGGTGTCAGTAAATGTAGAGTAATGTGAGAAAATGGAATTATCTCTGTTTACAGCTATGGCTAAACGAGGTACTGCCTCCCCCAATAACAGAATATGGAACAAATGAAGAATGTCTGGGCCTGAAGAAAAGCTGTCTGAGCGGGACAGAAGATAAGCAATCATTCCCTAACGAAAAGTAGGTACATCAAATGGAAGTAGGAAGTTCAAAATAAACAAAAAGACATACTTCTTTGCATAATGAGTACAATGTGGCAGCTGTTGCAAGAAGACTCTGAGGCTGAGAGTTTGCATGAAAGCGGTTGGGTGTATTCTTGGAAGAAAGATCTACAAAATCTGCTTCATACCAGTACAGAAGACCTGGCATGGGGAAATCTTAAGCTACAAGTTGTTGCAAGGTCGGGGAATGTGTTGGGGAATGTAGGTGCCCGGTTCTCTTCCGTAGGCATTGTCCACTGACCACTGTCCAAGACGTGATACTGGCTAGGTGAAGATGCGATCTCACTTGGTAAGGCTCGTCTTTGGTGCCTTAGTCTCTTTAATTGTATTTTGCTATTTCTGTACTTGTCCCAGCTACTCTCTCCTCTCTCACATGCTCATTCTACAAAATAAATGAAGCTTGTTTTTTATGAAAAATCACTTTTTTGTCTGTCTTTTTGTTGTGTTTTTTTTTCTTTTGTGCAGTACATTGAGTTTTCATGCGTGTAACTTAAGTTATTGTGTTTGTCTACAGACTTCTTGGACAGAAAATGGAGCTGCTGCTTAAGGCTTTCCATATGTGTTCAGCTATATTGTTCAACTATACTCTTCACCTAATGTAACTTGTTAAATAAACATCTTTAAAGTGTTATTTTTATGTGTTTGTAAAGAGTTAATGGAACTAGAAAATGTTCCAGATCAGTTTTGTCCCTACTGTGGGTTGTAAGAAGGCTGCATCATGTCCTGCTAGTTTTTAAGCAAGCTACAGCTTCATCTCTATGAATTTGATGGCCAATTAGTTGATCCCTCCAGGAGACTTCGTTGAATACAATCCTCCTGACATTTGAACGCAGCAGCATACTTGAACATTAGCAAGTTTTCCATTTATAAGTGAGTTGTTTGTTAGAAGTGGAGAGAACTATCCAAACCCTGCCAAGTACATGCTAGGCGTACTGCAGCCCTGCTGGCCTCAGCCAGAACGTGTTGTCAATTTTGTTTTTATTTGGGGCAGATTTGCAAAGCTGGTGTGTTGATAGAGACATAAGGGAGGGTGTGATATGTCCCATCTGTGTAAACTCGGCTTTCTATATGCTGTCTTGCACAGATGGTGTGCTTTTTGAGGTTTTTTTATTTCACACTTCATACTGAAGAAGCCAGGTTTGAGGAGATGTGCTGTATTGCTTTAGTCACTTGCAGACTCGAGATAGCTTGTTGTTGAAGGGGTAGGTGGCAGAAAAGAGTAGTCATGTCTGTCTTCTGAATCAGCCCGTGTCTCCTCACTGAGCAGGTAAAACTCTGTCTCCCCTTTTGATTCCATCTGTGGAGTTGAGCCATTTATCACTGTAGGAAAAAGTTAATGGGAGTCCTGATGTGGAGAATGTTATCTCATTGTCTTCTGTGTGAAAAGATGCTTATACAGGAATAAGAATTGTTGTAGTTGCTCTAATTTTGTCTGCTTTCTAGTTCCCAGCTTTTCCATCACCAGTAGAAGTGAATGAAATAGGAACAGTGGGGTGAAGTTTGAAGAGCCCAGTGTTGAGACAGTCTGTAGCCTTTTATACAGCCTTCTGTATAATCTGTGTAGCCTTCTGTACAAGAAGAAATCGCATCTAGAATCCTGCAGAGTGTGGGAAGAAACTTGTGATGCTCTAGGAGCATGTTGATCGTTCCTGGCTAAAATTGGCCAACATCCCCTTAATGTAGCTGTGAGCAGTACAGAAAGCAGGATGGCGGCGAGGCTTTGGGACGCTGAGGTATGGGGATGCTCCAGAAGTATATCAGGGTTTTTGGTGATGCATGGTCACCCTGTGACAGTGTGTCAAGAGCATGTGTGACTTTGCTTAGGTTGACTTCAAAGAGGTGAAACCAGATGACGGTCATCAAAGTGAGAATTCCAGTTGGTTTGGGAGCTTAGTGTTTTTGGCACTTCATTGTAGGGAAGCTGCACAGAGCACTCGATAGAAACAGATACACTTAGGAGTAAGGGAATCTGGGAGACTTGGAAGAGTCTCCGAAGGAAATATTACTAAAAGCACAGTTTATTAGTACTGGGATGAGAACATGGGCCAAAGAGGCAATGCTGTTGTGCCAGGTTCTGCAGAGGGTTTGCTGGTGCAGGTGCTGTTTTGTGTGACAGAAGAAGTTGGGTAGCGTGTGATTTGCCATCCCTTGGCTGAGGCTGACCTTCAGCTGGAAACCGAGAACCTGTTGGCCAGTAACCAAAGAGAGCCGGGTGGCAGCAGGAGCAAGGATTTAGGTTCACTGCCTGGCCCTGTGTTCAGTCTTCATGAAAATGGTAAGAGTGCAGCTATGTTCTGTGATAGCTGCTGTGGACAGGAGCGACCTTGAACCGCCGTTCCATGGTCAGTGTCTAATCGTGCATTTCGGCATGTGCTGCAGAACTTGGATGAAGGAAATCTCCTGTTCAGTAGTATCTTGCGACAGCAATAGCAGTGGCTGGAAAAGAGATTCCCAAGTTTTTCTTGTGGGTTTGTGATTTTTTTTTTTTTTTTTTATCCCCATCTCCTGTAAATTCTCAGGCTTCTCTTTGCCCAAAGGTAGAAATCTTCTTTTGGAAATACTGTCACGGAAATCCTTATATCTTGTCTACAATATTTAACACAAAAGTGTTTAACATGTAACCCACATCTCTTAGATATACCTCCCAGAAAACAGCAGAAGTTGAAAACTACTCTTGGAAAGCACCTTGGAGGAAATTATTGCTTCTGATGAACTTGAAGAGTTTTGGTCTTTACCAGATGTAGGGATTTTGAGACTGGAAATGATGATTAGAGTGATAGTTTCCTCTCTCATATAACATGGTCTACTGCCGTTTGCATTTTACCTTCTTTTGAAAGGTATCTGGTCTTTGTATACAGACTTTGTTTACGCTTTTAGGATTATTTTTGAAAGGCAGAATTCTTCTAGAATCACAGTATCCACGTGAAAGTGTCTCCCATGACCTCTTTGTCCATTAGTGTGTCTAACAGGGATTTCTGATACTAATTTAGAATCCTTATTGAACTACCTTCCTTTTAGTTTCCCTCCAGACTTCTTTGATTTGTCAAGAGCAGTTTGCTTTTTATTCCTGTCTTCCCATACACTGACAGCAACTCCTACTTTGGGGTAGTTTGCAAATTTAATAATCATTTCTTGGTTTTCAAGTTTGGGGGTTTTGACTCAAGTAGTAGCTCTGAGTGCTAAGCAGTCCCTGCTAACTCAGTTCCCTTGGCAGCTTGTGGCATTGTTACTCCTCTTTTTCTTCCCTGCTCCAGTGCTTGTTTGTAGCCTTATTTGCAGTTTTCCAGAATTGTCACTGGAAGGGAAGCTCCTTGGCCTTGCGGCATGTGATGTTTAGGACTCTTTAACTGTGACCTTCTAGGTCTTCACTGAGCATTTGCAAATTGAGGGGTTTTTTGTGGCTGTCAACTTGGCATGGAGATTTTAATGAGAATGGCAAAAATGCATCTGGGTGTGGAAAACATACATGTTTCAGAAATGGAGGAAATGCTTATGAAGGAATTTTCTCAGTAATTCAGTCTGCAATTTCCATCAAGGAAATACCGGCCTAGGTAAAGTTTTGTAAAATTACAAACCATTTCAAATTTGAAGTGCATTACAGTCTTACTATTGGGGTTCTGTGAGCCCAGTTAGTAATGATTTATGACTTTTCTAGAACCCAGAATAGTTTGGAATCAACTAGTTGTGTGCCCAGACTACATTCACATTTTTTGTTATTTGCCTTCTGCTGTTTGGTTTTTGTGAGGTGTTTTTTTTTTTCTTGGGGGGCGGTGTGTGTGTGTGGTTTGTTTGTTTGTGTTTTTAGCTCTCTTTTGGGTCTTATTTTAAATGAGACCCCTCTCCTGGTTGTTCCAGGCCAGGAGAACCGCAGTGCTTACAGGTTACTCCGGTGAGTCTGGTGGTGCTCTGAAACCTGCTTCTCTTCGCATTGTCTGGAGTGAGACCAGACACACGATTTTTGGCTGAAGTGAGGTGAGAAAACTCCCAGCCTCTGTGTCTCTGGGAGGGACTGCAGGCAGCCAGCTGCTGTGCCTCTGTACCCTGCAGAGCTGCTAACCCCAGGGTTTGTATGGTCAGCGGAGACAAGTTTCTCGGCAGAGTCAGATTATCCTAAAATGAATAATCTCCTAGAAGCGTGTGTCTCTTGACAACAGGACTAGCCGTAGGAGACGCAGATGTCTTAAACAAGGTGACACAGCCTGCAGCTAGGATCTTGTAGAAATATGAGAGAACTAGAGGAGAAAACAAGGTAACATACCCTGCCAAAATAGGAGTCTGGCTAAAACCAAATAAATCTATTCAAATGTAGCTCTTGAGTAATCAAGATGAAATTGCCTTTAAGAGCAAAAATCCTGAAAGCGCTTTACCCTTTTGTTGTTTGTTTTTGTGTTTGTTTCTGTTTCCTATATCGTCTTTACAGCACTTGTCAATGAGCTGTTGAGGTTTAACTATGGTCAAGCCAAGCTCTGTCTGCCGTATGTATAACGATATTTGCCAGAAGCCCCCCAGGCAGAATGGTGTGTGAAGCGTAATATGTTCTTTTTTCTTCTGCTGTCTGCCATCTGTGCTCACACCAAAACTCATAGGGATACAGTTGTGTAACCCTGTTCAGCAGGAGCTAGACAGGATCCCTGATGGCTTTGCTGCCCTGAGCACGGGGTGGGAGACTGTGGAGTCCAACAGGAGTCTGAAAATGTGGCAATTACAGGCAATTACAGTCTGTTTCAGCTGACTAAGCCTGCATGATCTTTTAGCCAAAATTTTGCTGAAACTCTTCAGTAAATACATACACTGGATCTGTTTAAATGAGCCCAGTGTGGTTTTGAGTGGAAGGAGATAGCCTTCCCTGGTTACCAGTGAATGTGTCAGTGTGACTTTAAAGAGCTGAATGTCCCCGTCCTGTGACAATGATGGCTGAAGTTCTCTCTGTTAGTGAAGCTGAGATCTGAAAGGTGCCTTCCTGAGAGTTTTGGACCCCTGCTTGGTGTACACTGGTGCTAATAAAGCTTACTTTATGCTTACTGGTCCTCTCATTGCTGAAAAGCAGCTGGCAGGTGTCCAAGTGCCATTGAACCATCTGTAGAAGGAAGCTACGTTTCATTCTTGTGGAAGATGGGTATTTGCTATTTCCTATTAGCCCATCCTGATTCTGCACGTTACTGGGAAATGTTTGTGTCATTCATAAGCATTCATAAAATGCAGTCTTGGATTATGGAGAATTCATAAATATTTAAAAATGCAAAGAAATATGAAGAATAAAGCAATGAGTGGTATAGAGTTCCGCTTTCCTTGGTCTCTGACTGATAAAGTTGTTGCATGTCTTCCGAAGTCTTCGCCAGTGCATTCTGCCTCCTGGAGATGCATCCGGCTATAGAAGTGTAGCAACAGCAAGTCTCCTAAATAATGGCATTACTTTATTTAACAATTGTGATATGGAGTAAATGCAGGATAGAAATAAGGTGCCTTTTTCAAATATCCCCTTCTATTGAACAGAGAAACAGGAGAGGAAAACACGATGTTTTGGTGAACTGTTACTTTTTGATGCGGCGTATCATCTCAATTTGAGCTTGACCTAATAGTGCCCCTAAGATTGTGCTTAATTTCAAGTATTTCTTAACTTCAGCTTAAAGTAAATATTGCAGATTGATACGAGGTGCTTTGCTGGGACCTTAAGGAACGTACTGGAAACAGCGGGGCATGGAAATTGTATTAAATGTTTGTTTGACTTTCCTTTTTCGCTCAGTGACAGTTGCACAGGCAGTGCTTGAAAGCTACTGTGTCTGTTTAATACCGCTCCCTTTTCCCAGTCTGCTAAAATGGAGACTAGAATCCTCCTTTCTTCACTCCGTGTTGCTGAAGGTGAAGTACATTCTTGGAATAAGGCCTGTCAGTAATTTCATATTCCAACAGGCCTGGAGCAGTTTATGCTCGCTGCTCGGTGCGGCTGGGTGCAGTGTGCGGGTGCCAGCACAGCTTTGCCGCTGGTGGCTGCAGGGTGCATCGGGGTGCATCAGAAGCAAACCTGCTTATTGCATGGGCTGCCCCACTGCCACATTCCCTGGGCAGCCCTTCACCAGAGAGCTGTGGGAGGTTAAAAGGATATCATTCCCCAAAGTCCTTTCATAGAATCATAGAAGGGTTTGGGTTGGAAGGGACCTTGAAGATCATCTGGTTCCAACCCCCCTGCCATGAGCAGGGACATCTTCCACTAGACCAGGTTGCTCAGAGCTCCATCCAACACTGCAGCAGAACTTCAGTGTTTCTGTAGCACATAGGGATTAAGGCCATCTCTCATAATCACATGCTCTCATTGTTCTTGTAATTGGAAAGGATTTAAATTGGCATACTTGCAGCTCTCCTATTCGTTTGGTATTTATTACCTCCTTCAGAAACAGCAGCATTAAATTTAGAGGAATGCACACCATTATCTTTGTCTGTACTGAAGGCTGAAGACTCCTTTTCCATCGCTTTGGGCAATAGGTTAAAAATAACGATAAAAAGGTGTACAGGGGCTCAGGAGATTTATTCAACTGAAGCCTTATTCTATTTTCTGCCTTTGAGCAGATGACCTAGAGAAGTTTACTGGTACGTGTTACAATAAATGCCTGATGACTCTACTATATTATTGGTAATAGAATTTATCCAATTGTCTTACTAACTACTGCTGAAATTAGTGTAAAGGAGAGCAAGGTCTGAAATCTCTTATGGCCTCCACCAGCATTCAGCATTTGTCTGTCCAGGTGCTTTGGAGGTACCAATAAATGTAGTGAGCCATGTGGAAATGCATGCGCTTACCAGTGCTTTCGAGAACAATCCATGTTCAAATTCTGCTTGATCACAAGAGTGGATTAATTTGGCATGTTTGTGTCCTGTGTTATTTCTGGAAGCATAAGAACAAAATAAATTGCTGTAGTTTTTCAGTTGATGTAACAGCCAAAAGAAAATAAAGGAAACTTTCCCAAAGTCTTATACTCATAAAATCTAATCTTTCAGCATTCTTGAAAGATATATTGGTCAAAACTTTGTTCCTCTGAAAAATGGATCCAATTTAGAAGTTTGTCCATTCTCAACATTTAACTTGTTTGTTTTTGGTGGGTTTTTTTTTCCTTAGCTGCTTTTCAGCTGTTGTGACAATTCAGTGGGATGGTGTTGGGTTTTGGTACCGAGCATCCCATCTGCTGCACACTTTATATAGTTGATTATTAGTGAAATAAAGAACAGGGTAGGGAGAGATTGTGAACAATCTCTTCTAATACCACAGTTGCGGAGCTTCAAAATAACAGTGGAAATGTTTAGATCAAACATAAGGAGATACTTTTTCATGCAACATATCTGAGTTATGGAAAGCTTTGATGCAGCGTGGTACGAACGCTAAAGCTCTCATGGATTCAAGAAGCAATTGAACAAATCAGTGGAAAAAAAAAAATCTATCAAAGCCTTTTACAAGCACTGTCTCCATCTCCGTTTCGGATCCCCTGTGCAGCAGATCTGTAGAAGCTGGAAGAGTGTCAGAGAAGTATCACTTCACACCCACTCCATTTTAATATTCCCTCAGCATCTGCTGTTGCCCACCTTTGGAGGCAGGACATCGGCCTGGCGATCCTTCAGTCTGATTGTGCTCCAGGGTTTGGAAGGCAGCAAATGCGCTTCTGGCCCATGAAGCATCTTCAGGGTCCATCTATGCTGTAACCCAGCCAGGAGCTAACAGAAAGGATAGGTAGCTTTCAGGACCATTAAAAAAAATCCAAGAGATGACAATAAAATAAGGACAAAACACAGATCAAAGAGAGTCTTAAGCCTTATGTGTAGGCAAGAAGATGGTCTTACTAACCAAGGAGTAAACATTCACTAAAATACTGTTGCAGGCTGATGCGAAACCTTGGTCTGAAGTAGAGGGCCTTGTCATATGCAGTGCCAGTGTAAAGCTATCCTAGAATGCTTACAGCAACTTGGAGTAATGAGATGAGCTGTGTATCTTGGAGTCCTGTTTTTAACATGATAGCTATGCATCAGTCCTCTGGCCTGACGGCCAACTTAACTGGCTCTGCCATTTTCTGTGGTGCTTCGCTGAGGTGCCAATAAATTCAACATGTAAAGGTCCCCCATGGGGGGGACAGCTCATTTTTACAAGAGAGGAAGGATATTTTAATCGGGTAGTGTGTGTTTACAGCGGGCTAGGCGCTTGATTAAACAGTTTATCCGTTCGCTACGCTCCTGTTTATTTGGATGTTGTGGCCAACCCTATTAGTTAACCGGTGAAAGGGAAGCTCTGGCTTTCGGTTTTTCCCACAGCTTCATCTGAAATGGCTGCTCTGATCTGGAAGTGCAAATGGTAGGTACGTGGAGACCTGGTCAGATTCTGATAGGTGCCAAAATCATTTCTGTGCTCGTTAGGGTTGTGGGAACCCTCCACACGGAAAAGCTGCTGGCGCTTCTGCTGCGCTTCAGTGAACTGGAGTGAACTGGAAAGGATGAGGCAAACATAGAAAAGTAGTTTGGCCAACCAGCCATTTTCAGTGTTTCCACTGCTGCCATCTGTCCTTGCAAAAGAGTCGCTGCTCCCCATATGTGTCTTCAAATGTTCTGTTCCTGTGGCTTGCTTTTTTTTCTTTTAATCAAGTTCAGACCTCTTGTTTTCCCCAAAAGCTTTATTCTGTGTCTCGGTTTTCTGCTCCTTAGTATCCCTGGTGAATTCTGCCTTACAAAATCTGTGGACATAAATTGACCCATCGTTAATACAAAAATAAAGTAACAATGGAGAGACACTCCCAGATCCCTTTCAGCCTTTGGTGTGGTCTGTCTTAAGACTGTGCCCACGATAGTGAGGGACTTGGGGCTTGTATGGGGCAGTACTGATGGTAACACCACAGATCCAGTGGTGAGGTCATGGTCTCCTCTTTACAGAAATCGGATCTGGAAATTGTCTTGCTAACACGTTTAATCCATTTCCTTGCCATTGTCTGATTCTTTCCTGCAGTACATTTGTTGGTGGTTTGCCCAGTCTTTCATAAAATACCCACGCAAAAGCGCTTCCACTATTTCCCTGAGGAATAATTCCTTATATTGATTCTTACTCTTCAAGATTTGTTTTATTCCCAGATACTCAGCCTACCTTTTGCTCTTGCTTAGTTTCATTGCTGCCATGGCTGCCTGTTGGTGTAGTCCCTGGTATTGCATGTAAATTCTTTTACTCTCGAAGCTTTCACCTTTCAGATCGCATCTCCACCTGCCTTGACTGTGCTGGAATACTCCCTCCACCTTGTCTTGTCTCCTAGTCCTGTGGCCAGGGGTTCCCTGATCCTGAAGGTGTTGGTTCAAGTACGTTGTGCCGTTACTTTTCCTGGTGAGATGCCAAGATGCAGAAGATGCGTTATCATGATGTGTTATAACCCCAACAGAGAGCTGAAGTCTGCTTCTTGAACACTTGTGCATGTGCAGGCCAGAGCACGCATTTCCACAAAGCCTGTGTCTGCGTTGCCATCCTGTGTTCTGTGACAACCCTGGGATGCCTGGACACGCTGGAGGGTTCTTGGTTATCCATTTATTTAAGAATATTTTTCTGTAGTACATTTAGTCTACATTTTTTCTCAGACTTCCTTTATTTTTCATTCATAAGCCTGAGGTTACACAGGGTTTCTCTGTTTCTGTGGACTTCTGCCAAAGCATTGGAATAAGGATAATCTGCACAGTTTTTTAACATCTTTACCAGTTGTTCAGAGTTGTGTAAGAAAGATGGAGCCAAACAACAGCATCTTTCCAAAGGAATCTAAAGAAGTGTTAACTGCAAGATTTTGTATGGTGGTGGTGTATGTTTTATCTCAATTTTGCAGTTTTATGAAAAATCAGAGTTAGTCCTTTCTGTTGGTGTGGCAAGGTTCATTTTTCATGAATCTATCAGTGACTCATCAGTTAAAAAAAAATCCTAGTTTTATTGATGCCAGTTGCAAACCGTAAGGAATTAAGCTGTTGATATTCTTTCTGTTTTTCTCAGAATCCAATTTCGAATGTAAATCTCTTGTTAATACCAGGAGTATTTTCCTTTGTGAAAATAAGTGTCATGTCACAAACTCAGTAGTAAAGTGTTTCAGGATTAAAAAAAAAGTATTTTTTTTGAAACTCACCTCTGTGTTGCACTGACATCTAAAAGTAGATTACTGGGGAAAAATGGAGGAGGTGAATGCATAACTGATTTATTTGTATGTCTTCATTAGAGTGTTTTCTGTCCACAGGTGTAGACAGGAACAACTAGCAAATGTTTACTAAGACAAAATATCCCGCCTTAGTTTTTAGCATGTGTGTTTAGAATAATACTGCTCTCAGTAAGAGGAATGGTGTTGTCTGAGCCTTGAGACACGGTGCCATATTTAGCTGCCCACATAATATTTCCTCCCTTTGCTGACAAGGTTAAACAGTGAAATAATTTTTCCCATTCATTTTATTTTATTTTTAGTGGTGTATTTTACTTCTGCTTTATAAGGTAATATTTCCTCAGAAGTGATAATGGTTGGCTGAGATTATCTGCGTAAGCTGTGTGGCAGTGCACTGGTTTGCGTGGCAAGGTTTTGGTAGCTGGGGGGCTGCAGGGGTGAATTCTGTGAGAAGCTGCTGGAAGCTTCCCCCATGCCTGATCGAGCCAGTGCCAGCGGCTCCAAGATGGACCAGCCGCTGGCCAAGGCTGAGCCCAGCAGCGATGGCGGTAGCACCGCTGGGATAACATAGTGAAGAAAGGGGAAAAAAAACAGCCACCGAGAGAGGCGTGAGAAGATTTGAGAGAAGCAGCTCTTCAGACCCCAAGCTCAGTGCAGAAGGAGGGCAGGAGGTGCTCCAGACGCCAGAGCAGAGGTTCCCTCCAGACGCCAGAGCAGAGGTTCCCCTGCAGCCCTAGAGCAGCCCGTGGTGGCGGGGCAGGCTGTCCCTGCAGCCCTGGAGCAGCCCGTGGTGGCGGGGCAGGCTGTCCCTGCAGCCCTAGAGCAGCCCACGGTGGCAGGGCAGGCTGTCCCTGCAGCCCTGGAGCAGCCCATGGTGGCGGGGCAGGCTGTCCCTGCAGCCCTGGAGCAGCCCGTGGTGGCGGGGCAGGCTGTGCCCTGCAACCCTGGAGCAGCCCATGGTGGCGGGGCAGGCTGTCCCTGCAGCCCTAGAGCAGCCCACGGTGGCAGGGCAGGCTGTCCCTGCAGCCCTGGAGCAGCCCGTGGTGGTGGGGCAGGCTGTCCCTGCAGCCCGAGGAGGCCCACAGGGGAGCAGACCCCACCTGCAGCCTGGGGAGGACCCCACACCAGAGCAGGGGGATGCCCAAAGGAGGCTGTGACCCCGTGGGAGCCCACACTGGAGCAGGCTCCTGGCAGGGCCTGTGGACCTGTGGAGAGAAGAGCCCACGCTGGAGCAGGTTTGCTGGCAGGGCTTGTGACCCCGTGGGGGACCCACGCTGGGGCAGTTCCTGAAGGACAGCTCCCCATGGAAGGGACCCACGCTGGGGCAGTTTGTGGAGAGCTGCAGACTGTGAGAAGGACATGCATTGGGTAAGTTCATGGAGGACTGTCTCCCGTGGGAGGGACCCCACGCTGGAGCAGAAGAGCCTGAGGAGAAAGGAGCGGCAGAGACAATGTGTGATGAACTGACCGCAGCCCCCATTCCCCATTGCCTTGCGCCGCTCGGGGAGGACGTAGAGAAAATCAGGAGAAAACTTGAGCCCAGGAAGAAGGGAGGGGTGAGGGGAAGGTGTTTTAAGATTTGGTTTTATTTCTCATTATCCTTTTCCAGTGTGATTGGTAATAACTTAAACTAATTTCCCCGAGTTGACTTTGTTTTGCCCGTGACGGTGAGTGGTGAGCGATCTCTCCCTGTCCCTATCTTGACCCATGAGCCTTTTGTTCTTTTTTTTCCTCCCTTGTCCAGCAGCGCAGGGGGAGTGATAGAGTGGCTTTGGTGGGCACCTGGCCTCCAGCCAGACTAGACCACGACAGGCAGGTACAAACTGAAATGAAATTTGCCACTCTAGGGAGCTAAAATTTTGCTCCTGTAAAAGATCTTGAAAGACCCATAGGGAATCAAGATGACCCAGTCCATATCTTCCCTGGCAAAGCGTGTGTGATGGGGCATGCTCGTCACCCGAGATCTCTTGTTTAGCAGTTGCACTCTGCAAGGGAGGAAAGGCACGGGTGTGTGTGACCGCGAGTGAGCAAGGTTACCTCCTCCTCTCTGGGGAATCGCCCTGCGTGGGCTGGTGTGCAGGAAAGGTGCCTACCGCTGGTTCTCACTGGGTTTGTACTCATAGCAGAGCTAATGTGTGTTTGCTTAGTGTAAATACATATTTATTTGAAGGAAATACAAAGCCTGTGTCCTGTAAGGGACTCTGAAGTTCTTGATTTGAAAAGAGTGATGCAACAGCCGCTAATGTGTCTGTGCCAGACTCCCAGAAGCTCCCGGCCGCCAGCGAGTGCCATTGTTCTGGCCCGGAGGTGCTGGCAGATCTGGCTCCAGCAGGGTTCCTCCATGCGTCAGGCGAACGAAGGCCGATGCCACTGTTCCTGGTCTGCTGGTGGGAAGCGGGGCGTGAGGTTCCTTCCCCAAGTTAATGAAATGAGCCAACCACAGGTTTCAGTGGCACAATAATTAAAATATTGCTTAAAAAACAATGAACTAATAACCTGATGACTGTGATTCCGATTACTGTCAGATTAACTATGCTACTGATTACAATAAAGACTTGACTTGCGTCATTTGCTTGAGTGGCAGCTGAGTCTGTAACCACAGCAGTTTTAAGTAAACTAAACCGGTACTTTTGCTTAGTGCTACCTTGTTTGCAGGAGGTGCAGCTGTACAAGAACAACGTTACCTCTCCATTGCTTGCAAGCACTGTTATTGTCTGTGGGAGTCCAAACACCCATGGCACGCAGCCTTCAGGAAGAGGGAACCTTTCTCTCATTGCAGGCCACTAGTCTACATGCGGTAGGAATTAAAATTTCTGCTGTGAAGGGAAGGTCAGGAGGGTTCCTGCCTTTGCTTCTGCTTGACCATAAGTGCAGGGAGGGAATGATAGAATCATTAAGGTTGGAAATGACCTCGAAGATCGTGAAGTCCAACCGTCAACCCACCACCACCATGCCTGCTAGGGAACTGGTAGGATGGAAGCTCTCCAGCCAACATGCTCCTGAAAATGAGTGTTCTTTTGTGACTGCGATTTGGCTCCAATAGCTGTCACATCACCACCACTGTGGATCACATGCGAAACAGAAAAAGGGGTTTTACCTGTCTCATACCCTCTCTTTCTTAAAACAGTTGTATCAGCTACTGTTAATTCCTACTGGAAAAAGTCATGTTGAAACTTGGTGAATACCATCAGTACATATTTAAAACCCGTTACTTGACTGCAGGATAATACTATTAACTGCACAACCAGAACAATTTCCAGTCCTAGACATGTAGGATGCGTTTCATTTATGATATACTTGTTCTGTCAAGCAAATGAAATTTGAGATGCGCACAGCAGTATGATTCTGAGCTGGAGCTTGGGTAAATATTCCAAGATACACATGAAAACTGTGAGAGTTGGTAAGAATAAACAGAATGATTTAGAGTTAACTTTAGATGAAGTTGTGTTGCTCAGATTTCAATAGCATTGTAAAGTTTCTGTAATACTCCTCAGCATGGTTTTCTAAATATTTTTGGGGCGATATCAGTTTTTACTCACTGGGCACAGTGATAATCTAACATTGGTATTTTAGGAAAAGCATTATATGTGAGATTCTTCCCAAGTCTGGAAGTTGTTTTTAATAATGATCCTGGGCAAAGTCCTTGAAGTAAAAAAAAAAAGTCAGATGCAGTGTTCCTAGAGGCTGGAAGAATGAGTTGGTTCAGTTTTCAGTAACAGTCTATGAGCGAGAACCAGAAAAGTCCATTCTTAGCGGAGACGTTCATGTTAACCAAAGGGCTTTCAAAGAACACTCTGCGAAGTCATTTCAGGATACGTAAAAGTTGTAGCCTGGAAGGGGTCTACATGCATGTGGTTTTAGCAGGGGCAAAAATCCTGGTTTCTCGGAGCTCATGCGGAAGAGAACATCATGTTCTCTTTAGAAGGCGGCCACTTGAAGAACAGCTGCTCCACAGCACTGCAGTGTTCAGTGAGCATGCTGTGCAGCTGGAAGTAGATTTTTTTTTTTTTCCTTTAACTTAAGCTGTGGTCTAAACTTATTCACATCAGCGTTCGTACAGTCTTGTTGAAGTCAGCATACGTAGGCAGCACAAAGCCTTCGCTGAAGACCAACTTAACGCCTTTTCTTTTTGCAGCCTCCTTTCCTTTGGAGCGTCTTTGGCCTAAAAACTCCTCCTTCTCGTGCACGGGGTATGGGTTACTGATGGTGGGCACTGTCCCTTGGCAGCCCTGGTATGAGAAGCATGCCAGGGGTGAGATCTTGTCCTGCATTAGGCGAGTGACAAATCGTCCTTCGGCCCTTTCCCATGCGTGTGGCAATAGCCACTGTTCCCAACGTTCTGCTCCCTTGAAATTCTTCTTGCTCCGTTCAGGTCAAGTTGAATGTAAACTTGGGAAGAAGATGTATGGGCGCGTGCACACCCATGTTATGTACTTGGGGAGGAGGGAAGCTATCTGGAAGCTCAGACTGGATCAAGATAATTCCCTGGAAATTCTTCTGTAGTCTTCTTTTTAAAAAACATCTTTAACTTTTAAATACAGAATCTGTCTTTAATTTATGAAAAGAAGGCTGGCCATCTAGTTTAATTCAGGGGTTTTTTTTAGGTTGGCACTGTAACTTCAGTTGATAATTGACTTTTTCCTCCTCTTAATTACCGTAACAATCCTTTCTGTATTTGGATTACCTTAACGCCTTCACTTAATGTTTTAATTTCTTCACTTCGTCTGCGTATCTCTGAGCTGAGGACCCTGTGTGATTTGCTGAGGAGGAAGAGTGCGAGGCTGCATCCTATTGACTACCTAGCAGGACAGCATGAATTGGTAACCTTTCTTTTTCTTGAATTGGAGATCAAACACTGGGCAGAGATGCATTTATTTACCTTCGGGTGTTCGTATCAGCATCAGTGGGGTTGAATTATCCTTTATAAACAAACAGGTCTGAAAACCCCAAGTGAATGACAGTTGCGTGAACGTTTTGCTGATACGACAGGCCTATTTTCCAAGGGTTGTTCTTCCCCTCTGCCCAATTATTGTTACAAACACACCAGTAATCTGTTATTCTTGGCCAAAAGAACAACTGTTGTATTCCTGTGACTTTTCATTTATAAAGATGAAAGACGGTAGCTGATCTTGTGCTGGTTTCCAGACTGATCAAGGCAGAAACATTTGAATTTGGAATTGGAAATATATCTACTAAAGGTTTCTTTCAGCTTTTAGGATTTTTTGATTTGAAATTATGTAGGAGTAGGTGTAATGCTGGCCTGGTGCAGCAGGGAACTGTGACAATCCATGCTGTCTTGCTAGGCAGTCATCAAAAGCAGCCTGCTAAGACTATTCAGACATTTTGTCAGAGAACCACCGATTTTGCTCTATGTGAGAAAAAATGGGCAAATGCATACTGCCTGGTTAACAAAGGGATAAATCTAATGTTTGACGTTTGTTGTATGTGGCCCTTCTTACCCAAAAGATTAATAAAAGGATCAGTCACCACACAATTCCATCCTTAGCCTGTTGATAAAGCTTTATCCTTGTTTTTCAGTAACCTGCCTGGATTTATTTCCCCTTTGTTATAACAGGGGTAGACACCAGTAGAAGCCTCTTCCTCTGACAGACAGTGTTATTAACATGGAGGCAGAGTAGCTCTGTGCCTGCTTATCCACAGCCGGGCTTCCTGAGGTGTGATCTCACGGTTTATTGGGACCTGTGCCGGTACAGGGCATGGCTCCCCAAAATTTCACTTACAACCTGGTTCCATTCAATGGGATCCAGGCTGGCTGGATGCTTTGTGCTTCTTGAAAATGTCCCCGCTGGTAAGCTTTGTCTTGTGGTCTGCAGATTGCTGGTAGACCATCCATCCTTACAGGGCAGATGCATTTTTACCTTCGTGAATGATTATTTGTATTGTTAATTCCAGTTGGCAAGAAAGGAGGGAGGACTAATAGAACAGTGATTCTTTTACTTATGTTGATCCCTTGGAAGCGTATTTGCTGCTGGCTTGCAGTTTCTGTTTTTCCTGTTTTTTTTTTCTTTAATTTTATTTCAAATTCCTTGCTTTCCATTCCTACCCATTTAAGAACATGACCTTGAGTAGAGTCTTAGTCATGATTTATTTAGCAAAGTACTCTGCCTCTATGTTGTTGCAGAAATTAGATAAGTATTACACCAAATAGCTCTTCAACGCAAACTGACTTTTGAAAAACCTTGTAATTACTTTACATATTGACTTTTTTTGGTGAATTTTGTCCAGATACCTCTGTGATCCCAGCTGTGCGTAGCTGTTTTGCACCTTCACTGGCATAACTGAATTTAGTCATATGCAGCTTGCTAAATGCTATCATATTGTAAAATACCATGGTAAAATGTCATGAACCATGAGAAGCTTTGAGCAGGCAGGATAATTACACGAACATTTGCTCTGAAGTATGCTAGAAATTAATTTAACACACCATTCCTAGTGAAGCATGCAGGATGATAAAACTACTCCAAACTGCCAACTACATCTCCTGAATTGCTTTTGAAAACTGTCTCAACTCCTGTACTTTCTTCTCTAGCACTCTAAAAATACATCTGTGCTAAAAAAAATACTGTAATGCCACAGATAATCAAAATTAAGATAAATTGTTAGAAAGTGTGTGTCTCTTCAAGTAGAACGTAATAATTGACCGTGTACTTTGTTGTTATTACAGTACATAGGATACTATACTTTGTCTGTCACTTCATTTATTAAATGCAGATGTAATTGTTTCTGGGTTAGAAAATGTAAGTGATCATGTGAAACTTCAGTGATGTACAAGTATGCTAGAACTAGAAATCAGTTGTAGGGAGGAAGGTGATAAACTAAGTTTGGGAGGAATTATTATGAATGTGCCAGTATGCTAATGTAAATAATCTTTTAAGAGTTCGCAGAAATGGCCTAAAAAGAGGAGTGGTTCAGTTATGCTAAGAACAAGGCTCTGCATTCAAGCAAAAATTACCCTGTTTTCAGGCTGGGACACGAGCGACGAGCCAGCTGTTGTGTAGACCTCACTGACTTTCATCTACTCGGGGATCTACTGTAGCCCTGGATGCCCTGCTGCTGGAGGGGACACCTGCATGCGGATGTCTTTGAAACACGTGCACTAAGGCTGCTGGGCCACCGAGCCCTGGTTGGGCCTCGGCGGGGAGCACTGTGCCCGGGTGGGGATGTTGCGCTGCGGGAAAGCTGTGGGCTGCTAATCAGAGGGTAGAAGCTGAGCAATTTGGAGGTCCAGAAAATGAGATTTGAGACAAGAGGTGGAAGGGGAATGTTTCAATCTGGATGAGGGAGGGTGTAATAATGCCTGTTAGCTGTGCAAAAGCTAGAAGAAAGTAAGCTTTTGTTGCTGTCCACTTTGAACAGAAAGAATGAAAGACTGGAATGGAGTCCCTTGGTGAATTGCTGAGTATCAGTGTTGGAAAGGTTTTAAGACTGGATTTGGACAAGTATCTGTTGAAAATGGAGGAGCTACAGTTGATACTGCCTTAAGGCATAAGAGGAAGACTAGATGAGCTCTTAAGGGCCCTTCCAGCTCGGTTGTTCTCTGCTTCCCTAATAGAGCTAAATGTTTTCATACTATTCGTTACTGTCATCCCAAGTGCGAGTGACTGAGAACGTACCACCATAGCAGTGTTGCCAGGCAAATTAAGTGACATTTTGTATACTCAGTACAAGTGTATTGCCAAGAATTTTCCAACCTTTTCCAGCACGAAAAAAAAGAAGCTAGAGCAAACAGTTATGTCTGTATTCCGTTTTAAATTTGGTCAAACTTGGATTCATCAGAATTTGAGAGTGTAAAGGATGTGGAAAGAAGGGTATTGTCCACCCAGCCATCTGGAGGAGAATAGAAAAGGTCCCTGGAGATGCTGCGTTGTGCAATAACTAAAGCTCATGACTTACCTTCAAGAGCTCTAGACAGAAAACATGTGGAGGGTGAAAGGCAAAATGTAAACAGTAAGCATGAAAGAAATAATAAAGCTGGCCCGGGTGCAGCCTGATGTTCTGACGGCGAGATCCAGACAGTGAGGATTGCGTTATTCAAACAGGAAGCTGGAGGAATGTTTCTCCAGTGCCCATCTTTCCAAATCCTGGAAGCTGAGCATTATCAGCTAATTGTTAGGCTGGGCCGATAACGAGGAGACGTTTGTCCTCTAGCTGCAGAGCTGCCATTCCTAGGACAGACAGTAAGACCCACATCAGTGTGCTGCTTGTGTTCCCTCAGCAGTCCCACTTCATGGGTGACCAGCGTGAGCTCCTGCCCGCTCGCCTGTTTGGTCCCATAGGACCACATGGGAATCACTGGTTTGGTCTCTCTTGAAGCCTGGCAGAGGCAACCAGTACTTCAGCCCCAAGAAAGGGAATCTTCATCCACCGTTTGGGCAGATGGATTTCCTCACCAAAGCCAGATGTGTCACTAGGAAGTCAACAAAGACAGAAATAATAGTTGCCCAAATGATGTGAGCTATGCAGAGAAACAGGAGCTTCTGGGTGACTTTTTTCCAAAGGTTTCTTAATTATAATAGCTTCTGTTGAATAGAAACTCAAGGGTGAAAACAGAATTGTTAGTCTTGGGATGTTTTGCCCCCAAAGCAGCTTTTGACAGCAGCGTTCTCTATCCAGTAAGAAATCTGTTCGTTGTTGCTCTGAGTGTTGTGGGTTTCTGTGCAGTGGTGATGAGTGATGCACCAGCAGCTCCGTAACGCAGTGATTCTGAAATGTGTGTTGTATCAGCATCGCTACACATTGATGCCTTTGTGGTGTATCCAGCATGAATCTCATGTTCCACCTACTCTGGGTCAGCCTTTCCCCTGTTCTGCCTGCTTGCTTGAATTCGGGTCAGTGCTGCAGTAGGAGCGTTAATGCAGAGGGCTCAAGGCCCTTTGCTTTCTCTTGCAGAGGTGGATGAGAGCTGATGTGCAGCAGACATCTGATATCCACTAGCCCTTGCTGAAGACAGTGGGTAAAAGAGGGGTCTGCACTGAGACGAAGGATCTGCCGACCTGGAGGAGTAGCAAGGTTGCAGCACTATCCTGCAGTATCCTCTCTGTTATGGGATGGGGTGCCCGGAGAGGGACCTGCTTCTCCTACCCAATGAGATTTGCTGTGGAGTGACATGTTAATGGTTAATGCTTGTTTCCATCTCCTCAAACTTAGTGCCCTGCCCAGCAGGATTTTGTGGTATCATAGCAGGAAATCGTGTTTCAAACGGACTTGCCCGTGACTGCTGTGTGCCTGGTGGGTGCTGAGGGCTCTGGGTGCTCCTCCTCCTGGACTAGGGAGTGATGGTCCAGAGTCCTTCAGCGAGGTGAACACCTCTTCACCCACCGAGCCAGCCACTCGAGCTGTGACCGTCCGGATCCTTCCCAGGCTCGTGGCGGGGGGCTCTCCCGCTTGGAAGGGCGTTCTGTAGCCGGTGCTCGGGCTGCCTGCTGTCGGACCAGCTCCTGCTCAGCTGCTGGGTTTGCTCTGTTAGAAGACGTACAGAACGTGGCTAATTTGAGTATCTACAGTTTCCGATATGGTGATGAGAATGTGCTGGGACGTGTGAATATTTAACACTGATTAAAACTGCTTCTGCCCTGAAAATTTGAGCTGTTTATGTTGAAAGTTTTGAAGGCGTCTGCTTGCTGTTGAAGACAGTGAAGTCTGTGATCATTCCTAGCAGTGACTGCATCTTTCTTATGATCTCGGGCGTGACCTCACTGGCTCCTGACGGGGGCTGTAACCCTTTTGTCTGTCAGAGTAGGGCAGTACGTGTGCTCCCACTCACGTGACAGGACCGCACAGTTGTGGGCGTCCCCACTTCTTGCTCATACTCTTCTTCATAGTGGGCCGGGGGTCATTTCACCGTTATCGATGCATTTGGCAAGGGGGATGTTCTGGTATGCAGGGATGTCACTTTAGGGTGGTGACTTTAGATTAGCAGTGTGAAAAGCCATCAGAAAAGTCATTATAAGATTCTTAAAAAATGAAAATCAATGTAGAAGACCCAGGAAAAATTTGTTCAAACCCAATTATAGCAGATTACAATCTGTTAATAACTTTAAAGACATGATAAAAAAATACAGTGCATTAGATGGCAAACTGTCTTTTTCTGACTGTTTGCTTATGATTTGACACTGGGAAAAGTATTTGCAAAAAGTTGAAATTAATTGTAACCCATTTGTCTTTTGAAGATGATGTGAATGTGAAAGAATAATGCTCTTTCTTCCTGATGATTTACACTTACTTGTTTTACTAACACACATCCTGTCTTAGAAGTGATCTCTCCTTTCTTCTTCTTGGGAAAAATTCAGTCACTGAAGTGTTTAAATTCAATGCTGCAGTGACTGCTATTGTCATCATTTTATACCCTGGGGTTTTTACAGAGCCCTTTAATGCCACACTAGTGAAGGCTTTGTTTATCCTTTTGTCTGAGCCTTTGGAATGGTGACGGTGTGCCCGCAGTGCCTTCAGGTCTCAGGGGGACCTGACATTCGGATAACTGGGGGAAAGCTCCTCAGCAGAGATGTCAGAGTTGACCGTTTGACTTGGGTGCAGGAATGGGCATCTGAACAGAGAGAGAGAGGATTTCCTGGAAGAGGGCTCCTGGAGGAGGCTTCCTGGTGAAGAATAAATGCAGCTTCTGGTGCTCCACCTTTGAGGGACATTTAAAACACCCTGGGTGAACCTAAAACCTACCGGGCTTACCAACAGGAGTGCTTAATGGGTAACTATAGTCATAGTTGCAAAATAACCTTTCAACACCGAATGATAATCGTGGAGTTCCTGAGGCTCAGCAAGCAAGCAAAGATCATTGCAGCTTTCATTTATAGTCCCCTTGTTAAGGAAATCAGTTTTCTTAGCCCGCTCTCCGGTCCCGTCAGGTGGATCTGTTGCATCACGGCAGAGAAGTTGGAGGCTTTGGGGTGATTTCAGGCAAAGGCTGTGTCTGTGGGGCAGGCACGCACATGGATGCGCAGGCATGGACGATGTGTGGCTCTACTGCCAGGGTGCTGTATGATGGAAGTCAGGTCTGTGTTAGCTGTAGCAGCGCGCTGAGGGGCAGAGGGGCAGGCAGTCCCTCAGCAAGGCGAGCCTAATGGCAAGCTGAACCAAAGTTTGGTCTGCTGCCGCTGTAAGTCTCCAAGTGCTTAGAGTGCACCCTCAGCAAGTTTGCTGGTGACACAAAGCTGGGAGGAGTGTTGGATACACCGGCAGGCTGTGCTGCCATCCAGCAAGACCCGGACAGGCTGGAGAGTTGGACGCAGAGGAACCTGATGAAGTTCCACAAGGGCAAGTGCAGGGTCCTGCACCTGGGGAGGAACAACCCCAGGCACCAGTACAGGCTGGGGCGGACCTACTGGAGACCAGCTCTGTGGAGAGGGACCTGGGTGTCCTGGTGGAAGACAAGCTGACCATGAGCCAGCAGCGTGCCCTGGTTGTCAAGAAGGCCAGTGGGATCCTGGGGTGCATTAGGAGGAGTGTGGGCAGCAGGGCGAGGGAGGTTCTCCTCCCCCTCTGCTCTGCCCTGGTGAGGCCCCGTCTGGAGTGCTGTGTCCAGTGCTGGGCCTCCCCAGTTTGAGAAAGATGAGGAGCTACTGGAGAGAGTCCAGCGCAGGGCTACGAGGATGGTGAGGGGACTGGAGCATCTCTCCTACGAGGAGAGGCTGAGAGAGCTGGGCTTGTTCAGCCTGGAGAAGAGAAGGCTGCGAGGGGAC
>Ga0065711_1034190_pt1 | contig 24172 bp, 35 predicted proteins | sample Hoacrofraction12_FD_59098 | JGI IMG/M metagenome (GOLD analysis project Ga0065711, IMG submission 59098) | Hoatzin crop microbial communities from Cojedes, Venezuela - Epithelial fraction 12 v2 (version 2) | ecosystem: Host-associated > Birds > Digestive system > Esophagus > Crop | place... | reverse complement strand
CGGGCGGTTAGAGCGCGTCGGCGAGGCGGAGCGGAGCGGGTTCCTGCGTCAACAGTGCTTGGACGGAACCGGGCCCGCCGCCCCCACCACCGCCAGCTAACCCCCCCCTACTGCCGCCGCACCCACCGACTCAGCCCCGTAAGGCAGCGCCATGGCAGCCCCCCCTTCCCAGGTGCGCCAGAACTACCACCAGGACTGCGAAGCCGCCATCAACCGCCAGATCAACCTGGAGCTCTACGCCTCCTACGTGTACCTCAGCATGGTGAGCGGGCGGGGGGGGGGATCTGCTCATGGGCCCGTCCCGTGTGGAGGTAACGGGAGGCCGGCGGGGCTGGGGGGGCAGGCGGGCCCACCCTCTGCGGCCTTTTCCCTCAGAGTGCTCTGGGCTGAGGGAAAGGTGGGCCTACCCGCTAAGGCGTTTCCCCTCAGAGGGGTCTGGGCCCTGCCGGGCTGAGGGAAGCGGAGTGCTGGGGGGGGGGAGGGCAGGCGCGCCCACCCGCTGCGGCCTCTCTCTTCAAGAGGGCTCCGGGCCCTGCCGGGCTGAGGGAAAGGCGGGCCTACCCCCTGCGGCCTTTCCCCTCAGAGGGATCCAGGCCCTGCCGGGCTGCGGGAAGGAGGAGTGCTGGAGGGGGGCAGGCGGGCCCACCCGCTGCGGCCTTTCCCCTCAGAGAGGTCCGGGCCCTGCCGGGCTGAGGGAGGGGGTTTCGCCCCTTCTGCGTGAGGCCCTGCGTGGGGGAGGGAGAGGGAAGGGGCGAGAGATGAAGGCTTGCGGGGAGGGGGCGCGGTGGGGGGTGCCGGGCGGTGCCTGCGGGCGCAGCCGCGCTCCTCCTCCTCCTCCTCCTCCCCCCGCCGCCTCCGGGCTGTTCTCGGCCCCCCGGGGGTGGGGAGGCCGCTCGGTGCCCGTAGGTGAGGCCTTTATCTCGGCGGTAACCGCTCTCCGGCCGTTGCCCTTGGCGGGCTGGTTATCAGCGTAGCTCAGCGGCTCCCAGGCGGCTGTGCCCTTGGGGCTGGGCAGGATGGCAGGAGTTGACTAACGAAGCGATTGGCAGCTTTCCCACGGGCGTGCTTGTCTGAGGCGAGGTTTTTCGTCCATAGGGTGGGTTGTTTTTTTGAGTGAATTGGTAAGAATCCGTGGTTCCCTTGGTGCTGTGCTTACACGTCTCACTTGGCATTGAGACTCCCATTTTAGCTATAGCTGAGATGAGTAACTTTGGTCCAAACAGCGGCTTTGACCTCTGTGCAGCAATCTCGGCGCTTTAGATGTGCGGGTAACTAGACTTTCTAGTGGCACTGTAGTATGTTGTGCCCTGTAGGTGTAAAACTTCACAGCTTGCTGCTGTGTTACTACGAAGGTTTGAACCTCAGCTACAAGCTAATTGTAATTGTGTTGGTGGGTGGCAGTGGGACACAAGCAGCAGTGTCTTGCCTTGAACCTCCAAGCTGCGGGTTTAAGAGCAGAGTGTTCTGTAGTAGTTTGTGTGGTAAATAACTGGCAGTTGATACAAAGCTTGCCATTGAATCCTGACTAATGGCTCTGCCCAAAGAACAAACAAGCTGTATGATGGCTTCTAATGGCTGTTGCAGTTTTTTGGGCTTTCAGAAAAGATGATCTTGTATTTGCTGTTAAATACATATTTTAGTTCAGTTTATCTCTTGTCCTTTAAATGTGATCCTGACTTTCTTCCCAAAAGTAGAAAGTGTACTTCTTAGCCTAATCCCTGATAAGCCTACTGAAGTGTGGGACCTTTATTGCACAAGTACCTTAAAGTTCTTGGCTGTGCTTAACTGCTGTTGCAGGTCAGAACCTTGATTTGTGATCGCTGTAAACAAACTCAGGCAAACAAAGGGAGCAGGGAAGACTTCCTCCTTGAAAAAGGTTTAAGTCTGCTGTGCTTAAGGCATTTGAGTAGTGCTCAGAAGAACAGTTATCTTTGGGGTGTGGGTTTTTTTGTATCTTCAGAACTGAACCGTAAATACCATTTATTTGTCCCTTGTGTTCGTGGTAGGGATACAGGTTAAAAACTAATCCTAGTCAGGAAAATCTAACTTGCTTCTAAGGGAAGAGCTTTGCTGTGCTGCCTTGCTGTTGTCAGTGCTGCTGCTAGCCTTAGCTTGGACTCCAGCTGTCCTGAAGTAGGGCTGATAGGAGACACATCTGAAGTCACAGCACGGACTTGGCTTTGTGTGGCTGCTGAAGTGAGGCTTGGGTTTTTGAGCATGTGAGTTCTTGTTTTTCAGTCCTACTATTTTGACCGGGATGATGTGGCTCTGAAGAACTTTGCCAAGTACTTCCGGCATCAGTCCCACGAAGAACGTGAGCATGCGGAGAAACTGATGAAACTGCAGAATCAGAGGGGCGGACGCATCTTCTTGCAGGACATCAAGGTGAGGAGTGGAGCTATGGGTTGTACTGCCTAGCACAGAGCTAGACTTGTGGTCTGTCTCCGGCCTGGAAGGGGAGGAGTTTCCCTGTGGTCCTCTCCCAGAAGGAGCAGCAGCTGACAGTAGATAAGCATACAGCATTGCTGTGATCGGTGTGGCACTCAGCCTGAAATCTAGAGATGCATAGTAATTTGATAATTGGTGCTGAATGACTAATAAAAAGTACTTCCTATCTAAGAAGAGTATGTCTAGCCCTTGGTGGCTTACTTTGGAGTGAGGGTAACTACAATCCAACTGGTTCATCTACCCTAAAGTTAATGGCAAGTGTTCTCTACACTGTATAAGAACTTTTAACTTGCTTGCCATGGGAATAGGAAATCTCAGAGTTTCCAGTTGCATGTTGTGGCTCACTGCAAGATTTCACAGCATTGCTTACTGTCTGCTGTTCTGAGTAATCTAGTCAAAGTGACTTCAAGAAGACAATGTCATAGGGCCAGTTTAATGCAAGGCAACTTTTCATGGGGAAATCAGCAAAGTGGTGGGTGCTTGAGAATTCCCCTGCTGACTAGTAAGTCTGAGTACTTGTAGCCACCAGTGTCTATATTCAGCAGTTCTGAGCTGAAGACTGGACTTGCCTGTACTGGTGTCTGAACTGCGTCATTTCTGAGATTGTGCCTGTTGCCTGCTTATGCAGGCAAATGTTTAAGTCATTAGGTTATAATGGAAGGGGGAAGATGGTGGCTCTGTCTTGCTGACAAGAGCTCAGAGAACACAACATGAGGGGAACCTGGGGAATGGGGACAGGTCTGGGTTTTGGAGCATGCATACAGTTCTGTTCAGTGTGTGCTCTGTGTGCACCGAGCTTTTGAAGATGCCTAAATGCCTCAACTTGGTCTAAAGAGGCTTTGAGAGTGATCTAAAAGACTTTGCTCCCTGATAGTCTGGAGGTACTTACAGAAAATATGGTTGTGTGCTTTCCCCTGCTAGAAGCCTGACCGTGATGACTGGGAGAATGGACTGACTGCAATGGAGTGTGCTCTGCACCTGGAGAAGAATGTGAACCAGTCACTGTTAGAGCTGCACAAGTTGGCAACTGAAAAGAATGACCCACACGTAAGTGGCTGCTGAAGCTGAGAGTGTAGCTGTGCAATGAGGGGGCCTGTGTGTGTCTAATTGTGTGGGTTTGGGGGTGAGTTAAGTGTCGGTGCCATTCCTAAAGGTGGAAAAAAGGGTGAGAACTGATGGTGCAGCCTTTCCAAAGCGAAGGGTGCGGGTGTCAGCCTGTACCTTAGCAGCTTGGCAGGGTTATTGCCATCTCTTTCCAGGAGGAGCAGTTGCAGTGTGGTAGGGTGGCTGAGGCCTGCCTTACAGAAGGGTGGGCGCATTGCTCTGTTCAAACCCATCTGTTGCTGTCACGTGAAATCTTGAAAAGGAGAAATGTATTAAGCTCTATGGAGAGGGCTTGTTTCCGTGGGGGAAGAGCTCCAGCCTCAAACCAATGGATGCCTGGAAGGCTTTTGGCCTAAAATTTTGCAGTTGCTTCTTCTGAATGTTAAAAGCCCTGACTGACCCTTCGGAATACTGTGCTTGAAAACACAGGCCTCTTCACAGATGGAGGTTACTGGCAAGGCTGGATTGAGACTTCTTAGTACCAGAAAGAGATCAGCAGGTGTCTGAATCAAAGTACTCTTGGAAGTGTCTTGCATAAATTAGAGGGACTTTTTTTAAGAAAAATCAACACAGCTGGACCGTTCTATAGGTGTAAATCCTCATGGTCATGAATCAGTGCTGTGCAGTGGGGGCTTCTGAATCTCTTCAGAGCCTTTCCTGTTGCTTCCTGTAGTGAGGAAGAGGGGAGGCTTCCTGAGCTGGCAGGGTACTGCAGGGTTCTGGGGCAAGTGTGCCTGATGAGCCTGCCTCACCATGGTCTTGCTCTGACATTGCTGACACAAAACTAAAGACTTCTTCCTCTTGGGTATCTTCAGCAGCTTTAAAGTTGTCATTCTCTGTATCCTCTCCTTTCCCTAGAGAGGATTGGTAGGATTTCAGATGCTGCTTCAGCAGGATAAGCTGTGTTCGGGCCTGAATTTAAACTCTTCTGTCTCCCTTTCAGTTGTGTGACTTCATTGAGACTCACTACCTGGATGAGCAGGTGAAATCCATCAAAGAGCTGGGTGACCATGTGACCAACCTGCGGAAGATGGGGGCACCAAAATACGGCATGGCAGAGTACCTCTTTGACAAGCACACTCTCGGGGACAGTGACAATGAGAGCTGAAGTCTTGCCAAAAAGCCACCCTGTGGGTTTCAGTGGGACTCCTACTTTACTGTCCAGCCATGCATGCATCTTCAGCTATCTAGATAAACAGTTCTCATACTCTGTACCAAATATCACCCCTCTCTTCTCTTGTGTTTTGTGTATTGCCCTCCATCCAATAAAGTGACTTGGTTCAAGTTGGCTTTTTCTGTTTCTCTTGGGAGCGAGAGGCCTGTGCTTGCAGGATTGTGCTCCGTGGTCTCTGTGACAGCCATCTTAACTTGAGCATGGATGAAGGAATGTACTGGAAGGATCAGGTTTTACTTGAGTAGGTTTTTTCTAATGCAGTGGGATCTACTGCAGGAATTTATCAGTGATGAAAGTGTTTTAAGTGTCTTTGCCACCAAAGCTGTTTCTGTAGTGAATGTGCAGGGAAAGGAAGGCCTTAATATCTGGGCTTCCTGAATTGGTCCTTGTGGCTTTAGATGGGGCTGCTGAAGGGGGAGAGGAGGCTAGCGCCTCGCTAGGCATCATGCCTATCAGATGAATGGAGCTACACTTGTATGGAGAAAATATTCTGTGAGTCAAGACTCTGGAGGTGTGGACTGTAATGGGGTTGGACTGAAACAGCAGTGCTGCAGGAACTGCCTCAGTGACACCGTGTCGGGAGCTGGGGGGGAGGGGTGTGGTGACACCTGCCTGGGTCTAGCAGTTGTACTTGGAAGGCAGAGGGGGTGGGAAGCTGTTGTGAAGGCGTTGGAAGGGATGTGGGAGGTAAATCAGTCACGTGTGCCCTGTGATATGGGAGATTGGCAGCTGTTTCTGAAGATTTAGGAGAACTTTTGTGGTTTTTCTAAATTCTATTGTTGTATGGAAACTAAAATGAGGAAATGAAATGGATGGTCTGGGACTTCAGCCTTGCTTTTATTTTCTTAGGGAAGACAGCAAAAACTCATAGGTGTATGGTCTCTGCTACCATCCAGATGACTTTGTCTCTGAGCACTGTGAAATCAGTGGCATGTGTGGTGTGGAGCCTCAGAAGGAAGCAGGGTGCTGGGCAAATGCTGTTGACTGCAGCCACACTGTTCTAGTGGAAACTTGCCCTGCTGTTATCCCATGACTTTTCCAGTACTGGGAACCACCAGCTGGAGGTGACTTCAGGAAGCCCTATGGATCTGCGTCACAAATGATGTGACTTGCTTTGGCCCCATGCTTCCCCTGGAGTATTGTCAGTAGTGCATGAGACTTGTGATGGGTCTTGTGACAAATGTTGATGTAAAGCTCAAGTTCTGATTCTTGCTGGGATGAGGAGGGGGGAGGTATCCTTATTGACTATATTTCTCTTCTGGTTTGGGCTACACCTGCGCTCCAGGTTCTTCAGGCTGGTGCTTGCCAGGCTGTTGCCCTGCTGTTAGGTATCTGCAATGCTTAACGTTCCAAGTCTTACTTGGCCTTTTGTCACACGAGAAGTGGGGGGTTTGTCTGCTTTGTTTTTGTTACAACACTGAATTTGTGCCTGCTGCTGTGCCTGAGGCCAGTAGCAGCGTCTCATTAGTGCTGGGCTCTAGCTGCACTTTCCAGCAGTAGGTGGCTTGGCTGCGCTGCCCTTCTGTTCGGGTGAGCGCCAGTGTAGCCAGGTGTAGAGATGCTGCGGTATCGCTAAGATGGCAGGTATCTCAACAGAACTGTGCGGCTCTGGGTCTCCTCTAGCTGTACTGATCTATCTGCTCTTCACACGTGCTTTCGCTGGTCTCCATGATCACTTCCATCAGCCCCACGTAGTCGCCTTCAGCTAGGGAGATGCCAGAGTCATTGGGGGATGGAGACTCTGCTCGTCTTGGCTCTTTTGTAGGAGGAGTATTGGTGCTTCCGTTTCCAGTATCTCTTGTGGTCCTGGAAACCTCTGCTGGGTGCTGGTCTGGAGTGCTGGCTGTGTCTTCTAGGCTTAGGCTGCGAGCATCAGGGCCCACGTTCCCTGTGTGGGATCTCTCCAGCGCTGGAGATGTTACGGGAGTGAATGAGAAGCAGAGGGAGGCGCTGCCTCCGGGGGTTTTGTTACTGGGGGTGTGGAAGGCACTCGAATGCTCGGAATTGGGGGTGGCTGATGCTGTGTTCTCCAGGGATAGCCAGGGTGGGTGGGAAGCTTTCAAGCTCCTCAGACTCTTGAAGGTACCCTGCTTCTCATGGTCTGGGGACTCGGCCAAGAAGGGGAATTTAGGGCTGTCCGATGCTGTGGACTGAGCTCCTGGACTTCCTGTGGTGGCAGCTTCTCTGCTTTTACTGTTAGAGTTGCTCTTCTCTTCTTCGTTTGTTAAAACCAGCGAGTCGGGACGTTTGCTCCGATCTGTTGGCCAAATAAATGTTTCCTTTGCACCTGAGCCAAGGGAGCTCTGGCTCTTGTACGTATCGCTGGCTCTGGAAGGCGAGGAGTTGACAATGACATCCTTAAGAGAAGTTGAGCATGCGGCGATGCTGGAGAGCGCAGGAGGCTTCTTGCGGCCTTGGCGTCTAGAAGGGAAGATCATGGGGATAGAGCTGATCGGTGTCTGGGGAGCGCTGTAGAAACCAGGTCTCTCATAAAATGGGGTTGACATGAAGGCATCAAACTCCCTTAGTTTCCCATCTTCGCTGTCCCACTGCTCCTGTGAGCTGGAGTCTCCCCTTGGCTGACTGATGCTGCATGGGCTTCCAGGCTTGCCCATGTCTTGGTATGTGTAGTGGGAGAAAGGGGATGCGGGGTCTCCTCGCCTGCGCAGCAGGTTCGTCCGGGAAGAGGACCTGGAGAAGCTTGGTGACTGGACACCGAGGAGGCGGCCCAGGTGTCCCAGTAACGGTGTGGAGTGGTTTGCCTCCTCGTTCTCTTTAATCTGCTCCAGGGGCTGGAACTCCATCTCTTCTTTCTGCATGCTGGGGAAAGGCAAAACGGGCTGTTAGACAGCCACAAAAGGAGGTGGTTTCTGGTGGAGAGGCCGGCAGCACAGACAGTGCTGCTGCCAGTGGCAAGCCTCTCCCTGTATTACCATTAGATAGGTGTTAGGGCCTCCACTATGGGGATGCTTGTAGTAGAGGGAGGGGGGCAAGAGGTCAGAGGTGTAATTTTCTGTGGAGGATATTGGTTACCATCTTTAAATAAGCCTAAAAGTATCTTGGAGCAAGATTTCACAGGCTATGGAGAAGGATATTACTGCTCGCTCTTACTTCTCAAGTATAATATCCTGCACAAGACCTGATCCAAGGTGTAAATGTGGACTGTTCTGATACCCTGTGGTTGCGCTCACCTGATATCAAAAGTTGAGCCGAGGAACGACGGGCGCTTGTACTCAGCAGTGGCTGCAGTGTAGGGTGGCTGGGGATCAGGCTCGTTCCAGTATAGGTCCTTCTCCAGAATGGGTAAATCCTGATGCATCTCATCCACTGCCATGAGGGAGACCTGCGGGGGACAGCCGAAACGTCACACGGGGCGAGCGGCGTTACGTGTGCCTGTTATCGGTGGACAAAGGAACGCGGGGCAGGAGAGAGCAACGCAGCCCGGAAGCGAGGCAAGCGGCTGGGTTTGCTTTGCGGTTTCCTGTCGTTTGGGTTTTTCACACGGCGAGATTTGCTTAATTGGAAGGAAAGCGATGCCGAAGGAGACAGGAAAGCAATGTTCTTGCTAGGACAGAAGGGCTCAGTGTTAGGAAGGGCTGAAAGTGGAGAGTTATTGCGTGGAAGGAAGCAGAGGAGGCAGTTTTAGATACAGACACAGGGTGGAAAAAGCTAGGGAAAAGCAGGAATGATGTGTCATCGAAAGGTAGCAAGGGCGTGAAACAAACTGTCTGGATCTACCCTGTGTGCATGGGCTAAAGCTGCAGTCGGTCTCTGCACAAAGATACGCCTGAAGCCCTGTCTTCCCTGGTGTGGGGGGTCTTCCCAGCGTAGGCATTGCACCGCATGCTTCTTGGAGCCTGGGATGTCTCCTTGGCTGGTGAGGGGGAGCGCGGAGCTGGCCCCCTTCACCCTCATGTTTGTTGGAAGGCCTTATGCTCTCCTAGCCATCTCCCTCTGGAGATCCTAGGCTCCTTCCGAACACGCAGCCACCAAAACCTCAGGAAAGCGCACGGGAAACAGGGGCTGCTTCTCCCCGTTGCAGGCAGGGCAGGTGGGCGGCAGCGGGGTTGCAGGAGAGCTTCGTGACTGCACTGAGAGGGCTTGCTAAACCTCCAGGTGCAGTCCTGCCTCAAGGTTCCTCTGTGGGTCAGGCTCATCGGGAGGATCTCACCTTCACAGAATCACCGAATCACAGAATGCTTGGGGCTGGAAGGGACCTCTGTGGGTCACCCAGCCCAACCCCCTGCTGAAGCAGGGTCACCCAGAGCAGGCTGCACGGGACCGTGTCCAGGTGGGGCTTGACTATCTCCAGAGAAGGAGACTCCACAGCCCCTCTGGGCAGCCTGGGCCAGGGCTATGTTGCCCTCAGAGTGAAGAAGTTCTTCCTCGTGTTCAGCTGGAGCTTCCTCTGCTTCAGTTTGTGCCCGTTGCCCCTTGTCCTGTTGCTGGGCACCACTGAAGAGTCTGGCTCTGTCCTCCTGACCCCCACCCTGCAGATATTTAGAGGCATTTTGAAGGTCCCCTCTCAGCCTCCTCTTCTCCAGGCTGAACAAGCCCAGCTCCCTCAGCCTTTCCTCCTAGGAGAGATGCTCCAGTCCCCTCCTCATCCTCGTAGCCCTCTGCTGGACTCTCCAGTAGCTCCTCAGTAGCTCGCCTTACCTGCAGGTTCCTGTCGATGAGCCAGTTGGTTTCAAAGTCATCGTCATCCTCCCCAAAAGGGTTGATGAGTTGCTCGGCCACCTGCGTGTGGAGAGCACACAGCAAGGGTCATCGTGGTCATACCTGTCCCCTTCCCTGCAGGGAGAAGGCCTGTGGGGCAGAGTCAAGTGTGATCTCCCCTGAACTTGGAGCAATGCTGTTCCTCCCACAAAGGAGTGGGTTAAAAGTGAGTGCCTGGGAGTCACTGCTACACACGGATAACTGCCCTGCGCTCGCATAGCCCTCCTGCAGCTGCAGACCACCACTGACGGTGAAGCGTAGCCCACTGCCTCTCTTTTTCCCCAAACTAGTCAGGACCAAAGCTTGGGAAGGGTGGAGCTGATCTCCAGGGTGAGATGCTCAGAAGCTCAGCAGGTCTTGGCGATGCCCTCAGTCCCTGCTGGTTCCCCTTTTGTCTGCCAGCACCCGGCATGTTGCCCGTAGGCCAAAGAACACAGCGGGGTTCCTGGTGAGCACACACAGGGAAAACCCTTGGCTGGGTCAGATTCCAGCTCCAGACGTGTTTTCTTGGACTTACCTTTAACCAGCCAGCGTAGAAGAAGAACTGCAGGAATGTAAAGACAGGCACGAAGAGATCTAGTTCATGGCCAGGATAAGCTTTTTCTGGATCCAGGAACTGCCGCCCGATCAGGCAGGCCAGGAAGAAGCTGTAAACAGCCACGGTCACCACCTGGGAAAGATGCCAGAGGACCCATCAGAGGATCTCGAGTTCCCAGCTTGCTTTCCCAGCATCTCTCTTCAGTTCCACCCCCCCCTCCGTCTCCAAACAGCGGTAAGCTGCCGCAGAGCTGCTGCCTCTGTAGCCTTTTGAAAGCCTTGGATTCAGTTGCGACAGACTTCTCTGCTTTTTGCGGGAAGATGCATTTCCCCTGCAGAAAGCTTTGTACATACCCCTTGCCCTTCAGCTGTTACATACGCTGTGGGTCACTCCACGCTGTCCCTGCAATGACACCGGTGTAGGCGTCACAGAAAGATAGCGGCAGAAGAAAGCACGTGACATCCCGGACGGCAAGAGCTTAAACAACTGACACGTGGCTGCGTGGTTGTTCTGCTGCTGAAGTAAGGGGTGCTGGGAGCTCGCTTCATTCTCGTCCTTGCCTTTCCTGGAAACTGTCTCGAGCTCCTTCTGGCTCAGTCCGTGCTGGCAGGCCGCTTCCAAGGCTGGGAGGGGAACCCTGGCCGTGCTGCCAGCTCTGAACTAGCTCCTTCCTTTTTTTATATTTGCCTGCTTGCTTGCCCAGATTTCGGGCTGCAGTGAGCTTTGTGCTTTTCTCTGTAATCACGGGACGGGGAACTTCCCCTTTTCAAATTAAAAGCAGCTGAGGCTCTTGCGTGGTTTCTTGACGCAACAGACAAGAGGGTTCAAAACAAACACCCGGTGTCACAAGACCCTCGAGCTAGCCGTGCAGTTCCTTGCAGTGAACAGCGCAGGGCTGTTTTGTGATGGGCAGGATAGAGAGTGTCTGCAGCATTGTGGATGGGCACCTATAAAAAAAATGGGTTGTGTGCTGCAGAGCAGGCAAAGCCATGCTACGATACTGCTTTTGCTCCCGGGGTGCAGGACACCAGTCTGGGCAGGAACATAGTTTCCTGACGTGTTGCCCATTAATCTTCAGCTCTGCGTGAATGGAAGCAGTTCCCGTTTCATGGTGGAGTGCCTTGGTGTTATCTGAGCAGCTGTGTCGGGTGAGACAACGGAGTCAGCGCCTGGGTTTAGAATCATAGAATGGTTTGGGTTGGAAGGGACCTTAAAGATCATCTGGTTCCAACCCCCCTGCCATGAGCAGGGACATCTTCCACCAGCCCAGGCTGCTCAGAGCTTCATCCAGCCTGGCCTTGAACACTTCCAGGGAGGGGGCAGCCACAGCTGTGTGCATCAAGAGAGCTGTTAAACAGCTGAGCACACGCACACAGCGCGCTCTCACACACGTGGCACACCTCCGTCAGAGCTGCCCTGCCTGCTGGAGCACGGCTTTGCTGGCAGACGGATCTCAGCTCTGCTGAGGAGGAAGAAACCGCTTCGGGGAGGCAGTGCAGGGAGTGTGTCCACCTGGATCCGTGTTCTCCGTGTGCCTGCGTGGCACTCATCGTGGTGAGTTACCCCTGGGCGGTGGGTGATTCTGCAGAGGTGCCTGAGTGAGGGAAATCAGGCTGGGCTGGGCGCGTGCTGCTGAGCTGTGTGTGCGAGCCAACGTGTGTAGGGATGGATGAGGGGTCCGAGTGTGTCTTGCCATCAGCGGGGGTCAGGTGTGGGTGTAAACGGGGGTGCCCCTTGAAGCACGGGGCAGCGGAGCGGTGGGTGTCGGGGATCCCTCCTCACCTGAGTGTAGACCAGGGGGATGCTGATCCAGTCGTACCCGTAGAGTCGCCCGCACTGGCTGCGCAAGGTGTTGAGCTCCTGCAGCGGGGAAAAGGGGACGGCCTGTTAGCGTGACTTGGCGTCTCCTTGCTGGGGACACTGAGCCTCTCCAGCCCCATCGCCCTTCATTGCTCCAGGTCCTTCCCTCCCACTCACATCTCCTCTGGAAGGGGGGGCTCAGCCAGGGCTCTTGCTCCCTTGGTGCCCAGCCTCGCCCCACCAGAGCACCAGCAAGGCCTTGTGCTTGCCCTGGAGGAACTCCTTGCTGCCTGGGTGTCTCCATCTGAGCCCGTGATCCCTTTCTAGCTCACTTCGTAGCAGAGTTTTTCTTCTTGCAAAATGAGCAGCCGACACGTTAGGCAAAGAATGTCTCGGGAGCATCTATTTCCCTCTCCTGACTATATGGTGAGTCTCAATAAATAGCCCAGAGGGAGATCTCTCTCTCTGGGCTGATGAATCTCACTCCAGGCAACAGGAACAATGTGACTTTCTCTGCACATGAATACCAGGAAGGATGAGCTGCTCTGGACCTTTATTCTCTGCAGCTGGGCAGGGATCCTTGCCAGGCCTTGCCTGTGGAGCATGGCCTGCTTCCCAGGACTATCTTAACAGTTTTAAATAGTGAGGTTTTCTATAGGGAACTTGGTTGTTGTGGATGCTTTTGACCTTTCCTGGTATTTTCCACATATGTGCTTCCTCGTGGCTTTCCTTCTGTATCCTAGAGACCTCCACTGGCCACTGTCATTGGCTGCTCTCGAGTGTGTGAAGGCTGGAAGAAGGCTGATCGTGGACCCGCTACATGTGTGTCTCCCATTACCACACCTAGATGTGAGTCCATTGTTCATCCCAGTCCCACATTTGAGAAAGCTGTCACATTCCCCTCGCCTTTAATACATGTGACATTGCTACCGTGTCATTAGTCCATGAAAAGCCACTGTCACTAGCTGGAGAGTGGCAGTGGGGGCATTTCCCATCAAAGTTGATGTAATATTCCCAGAGACAGGCTTGGCTCACTGTCCTGTTCCTTGCCTGACCTCTGGAAATCCCTGTAGTTCCACCCAGAGGACTGGGTTGAGGACCTCAAGCAGTTGCCTGTTGCCTCAGTCACTCACATTCAGGATGCCTTGGAGCAGCACACTGTCGCGGATCCTCCCCTCGTTCCTTGCCTTCACAGCCAGATTGGAGAACCACACACACGGGATCCAAAACTTGTTGTGGGGGGAATTCAAGCTCTCAAACTTCTTGTGCTCTTCTGGTGTCATGAGGCCTGGGTGGAAAAGAGTGCATGGGAGAAGGGTGGCCATAGAGGGCAGAAAGGAATTGATCTGGTCTGAAATGAAAACATCTGTATCTCAGGTGGTCACCTTAGCTCTCCTTAAAAATCACAGGAAAGACTCAGGCACTTGGCCTTTGGGAGAAGGAGGACAAGTCTTCTTGTTAAAACATTGCATTACAGAAGTGTGAGAGGCAAGCTTGATCTCATTTCACTTTGGATGGCTGCAGCATGTCTGATCAGACCACAGCCAGCAGCGAGATAAAGTACTGCTGAGGGTGCCGTTGCCTGGTGTACTTAGACGTTGGTTGAGAATGGGATAACGTGTGTCCTAGAAGTATCTGCTTCTCCCTCTGGATTGCAGAGGGAACCCAGCTGACTAGGGCAGGTGCAGACACCTCCCTTTGGGCAGACTAGGAGATGTTGTACCTCGAGGAGCATCTGCAGAGGGGACTCAGGGACCCCAGCGGTTAAGGTCGGAGGTCTGAGGCTCCAGTTCCCACCTGCCCAGTGGAAAACTGTTGCCCTGAGGGAGGACTAAACGTGCCACTTGGCAGGGGTCTGCTCGTGCTCCACTATGGATCTGTGCACAGGGTCGTTTACTACAGAGAGCTCTTCTCTTCCCCTGCATGACTTCTGTGCAGGGTGAGCAGCTCCCAGTGAAGTCGCTGCACCAGTTACCCTAATCTGATCAGCCAGGGCTGCCCTGTGACCTGCAGCATATCTGCACTCACAAGCCGGATCTCGACGCTCTCCTTTTGTAGGAAACCCTTCATCCTTTAAACAAGCCTTCCAGCCACTAGCAGGAACAAGCATGCTGTGCAACAGCGAAACAAGCAGTTGATTATCTGGGAAGAGCAGAGCTAGGGCATGAGCAGGTGCTTAGCACCCGCTGCCGCCATCAGCTGAGCGCATTGCAGCGCTATCTCATCTCCAGTCTGGAGGTCATGTGCCCGTTTCCAGGGCTCTTTGCCCCAAAGCCAGCAGCAAGGTGCTGCTGGCTGCTTGGTGCCAGAGCTGTGCAGAAGGCAGTATCGGTACTGACCTGCCCTCACGACGTGCTCCATGCTGGGGAAGCGCTTGTAGACAGCGGTGCTGACTGAGCGCAAGATCAGCACGCTGCACAGGTTGCTGTAGCGCATGAGGGTGCGACGCAGGAGCCGCCCGTACTCGTCCTCCCCATCCACGTTGCAGGAGACCAAGTTCATGATGCGGTCAGGCCACGGGATGCTCTCGTACTGAGCCCACCAGCGGGACACCACCAGAGCCACGTAGAAACCTAGAGGTGAGCTGAGCAAATTAGCCGTCCTAAAGGAGTGGGAGATGTTGTTGCTCACGTGTAGGAAGCCTGGTACTGCTCGTATGGGGGTGGGTGCAGGCATGCCTGCAGGGCAGTTCAGATCTCCGTGCTGAGGTTAGAGTTTCACGGTTTATTTGGTGCTGCTTGGTGCCTGCCCTCTTGGCAGAACCCAGAGCGCTCTCATACATCTGGCCAGCGCGTGCTGTGTGCTGGGGGCATGCCTCACAGCTGCAACGCAGAGTGATGTATTCTGCCTGAGGAGTTTTATAAAGGCAGAGGGAGGGATCTGCTCAGGGAATCTTGCCTGCCTGCAGAGCTATATCAAACCAGGGGGAAGAAATGCTGTCCCTTTCCCCTCCCTGCGTGTCCCCAGTCAGAGCTCCTTACCCAGCACAAAGGACACGGGGATCAGCTCCGCATAGCTGTTGCAGTAGAGCGCCAGCTTCTCAAACATCAGCCTTTGGCTCTCACTCAGGATCAGCCTAAAAGGAAGAAACAGAGGGATCAGCCTCAAAGAAGAGTCTGTGCCTTGTTGGGCCTGCTGGGATGGGAGTGTGGCAAGGGAAGGCAAGGACGGGTAGTCACGACACTGCCACGCTCTGAGTCTGGGACTGTGAACAGCCGTCGTGAGCCTGGGACATCAGCCCACCTCCCCAAAATACCCTGCTGACCAGTCCAAAGGAGCCAGAAGTGGTCTCTGACAGTGACTGTGTGGTAAGCGATGCAGTCTGGTGTTGGGGACCACCCCTGTTTTTCTCACTCGGGAGAGTGCTGTGTGGTATCGAGGGTTTGTCACAGAGCTTGGCTGTGCACCACAGTTCATATCCTGCAAAATGTCAGTCCAAGCTCTGCCTCTTTCTTCGAGCTGCTTTCCTACCTCCGTGCTGCATCTGTGAAGGAACCAGCTAGGGTTCCTTCCTCACCAAAACCAGACCAGCCCTAGAGTACAGCTGCCTTATCAAAGATCTGTGGTCCCAGAGCTGATGTCTGCTCTCAGAAATGTACCCAAGGTATTGCCTGTTGTGTAATATGGGAAGCTCTCTCCCAAAGCTCCCCACTGTGGGACATCTCCAGTGCTACTTCAGCCTTGGTCTCCACTGATCTACACATTATTCTTGTGTAGGTAATCATCAAATGCAACTCTTCATCCCAGGGGAGAGAAACTGTGTTACTTCCCAGGACAGAAAAAGGAGATTTGCCAGCTGCTAAGCCATACTGGAGCAGTGAGGAAGGACTTTTCCTTCCCTGCTGCCAGCTTCCCTTCACCAGGACCACTGTCCCAATCCTGTGTTGCTCAGTTCTCCTGCTCCAGGACGGGCTGAGAGTGAGGGGCTGTGTTAGCATCGGGGTGTAAGGATGCTTACCTGTAGACAAGACTGATGGTGAAGTAGAGAGAGATGAAAATAAGGAACTCGGAGTAGAGGAGTTTGTAGATACTTCCCTTCCATTGGAGCAGGAGCTGTGAGAAGGTGCCTAGGCGGGCGTCAGCCACGCGGTTGGTGTATGTCACTGTCATCCCGGATCCTAGTGGAGACACTGAAAGAGCCGATGTTGAAGCTGCCAGCAAGCTTGCACAGAGGGAGGAGGCAGGGATTCCGCTAGTGTCCCAGCAAGCAAGGTGGAAGGAAGAGAGAAAGAAATGATGAGTTGAGATCAAAAGACACGTAAGATGAAGTCCGTGAGATAGAGAACCAGGAGGAGATTTATGGTAGGCCATTAATTTGATAAGCTTGCCATCTTCCTCCTGTCTTTGAGCTGCGTGTGAGCTGGTTACAATGATAGAGAACATCCTCTCTGGTGGAGCCCTTGATTTCCAGTGTGTGATTGTCAGCATTCAAGTGCGGCTGGTTGGTCGGAGTGGACAGAGCCCACATGCCACTCCTTCCCACAAAAATTGCTCCAGATTAATTCTCAGGGTCACAAACTCCAAAGTTGCCTGCCCCCCCCCTTTTCTTTTTTTCCAGTATTTGCTTCAAATATGTTGTTTCTGTACATCTGCTTGTTGGGAAGTGTCTTGCTGGAATACTGATCGCAAAAAAGAAAAACCCAAAGGAAAGCAAAACCCCAGAAAGGAGAGATTTCTTGGTACTGATCCAGATGAAGGTAGCTCTGGAGACTGGACAGTTATTGTAGCACTTGCCCAACAAGTAAAGCTGTTTTTAAATTTGGGCTGAGGGCCGTATCTGGACTGTGCTGGACCTGGTCCCACAGGCAGAACAGCCCTCCCTGTTCGAGAGCTGAGGGATGGAGTTTGGCCAGGCTCACAGAGAACAAATTCCAGCAACTCCACCTCTCCTCTCCTTCAACCATACGTTGCACAATAAATCACGCTGGATGAAAAAAGGCATTCAGGCTCGGGAAATGCTTCCCAATTATGCAGCATCCCCGTTGTGCTTCTTCTAGTCTAACCTTGGGTAAATAATTCTTTATAATCAATTAATAATCAGAGTCACCTTCATATAAACCTGAATTTGTAAAAAAAAAAGAAAAAAACAGACTAGTGTAGTCCATGCCAGGGAGATGGGTGAGTGATCCCTTGGTTTATAAATAATTATCTAACGTAAAACTATTGGCATTTCTAAATATTAACACGTTACCAGGAGGTTACACAGCCACTGCTGTTTAACAGAGGCAATACTGTTAATAGTTATGGGGCCTTGGGCTGTTCCCTGAATGATGGAGATGAAGCAGCACTTCAATGGATGATTCAGACCTTACTGCTCTGTAGCAGCAGCTGAAGGCAGGTCAGTTGGTGTCCATGTTCCTCATTTAAGCATCTCGGTGAAAGACCTACGCTTAGACGGGGCAACTCAGGTCTCAGTGAGCTGGTGCTGTGAAGAAAACCAGTAAACTCTGTTTTGTTGGCTACTGCAACCAAACAGCATCTTTGTCCTGGCTTTGGCTTTTCGGTGTTGCTCCTCCTTTGGGTTTCCTTGTCATAACCCTCCCCAGATCACCTCTCACAGGTTATATTGGAGGAGCAGAGCTGGCACCTGCCCTGCAAAGGGCTCCCACAAGTGCACTTTTCACTAAAGCCTGGTGAGTTCATACTATTTCCATATGTATTTCTGGCCAGTGCACAGAACTTAGAAGACTGGTTTATAACTGCCCTAGAGACTGCACGCACATGGGCTGTGTGGGTGAAAAATGTAGGCAAACACCCATAAATTTGTTGGGGGCACTTCCAGAAAGCTGGCTGCTTGCTCTATGCTTTGGGTCTTGAAAGCGCTCAGGGAGACTCTTCGTTGCGTAATTCAAATACAGATTCACTTTTTACCAAACATGGAAAACTTCAGCTCTTGTCCATGTAAATAATAGATGTCACCCATCTCTATACAGTTCTGCTCCGGCACGGGATATGGGGCTTTTCCTAGTGGTTTTTGCTCCAGCCCTGAATCATTAAAGCACTTCCCTGCCCGCCTGTGCGGGACTGCCCCGGCGTGGCACTCAGCGTGTTTGGGGGTTGAGGTACGTGGTGGGAGGCGACTCACCGCGGCACACCGGCATCGGTACGGGGAGAAAGAGCCATGCCCTGCATGGTGGGCGCGCAGCCCGCTCCCCGGGGAGCCGCTGCCTGATCCATCCAGATGAACCATCGCGCCTGGAGGTCAACCGACACCGACCAGACTGCGGGAGCCCACAGCAACCACCATCCCGCAACAGCAAGCCGGCGCCGGGTGCGTTACCCACCACGTGAGACGGCGAACAGACACGAGCGGCTATTGCAAAGACGGAGAACAAGCAGGTGGAGCGGACAGACGGAGCGAGAGCAGGTCACGGATAGGCGGGGAGGGAGATCTTTGAAGGAATCTATCTGCTCTTGGGAGGACTCGATACTTACAGTCATGGGCTGCCGAGCTGCACTGGAGGCTGTGGAGGTTTGGTCCTGCACGTGTCCTCGCTGGGTCCTTTGTGGCCGGCGCCACGGCCCGCCTCCTCGTGCCCCTTGGCTCATGGGGGGGATTGAACCTGACAGGCACGGTGTGCTAAGGAGCCTGAAACCCACTCGCGAGCTGCAGCCGGTCACTTGATGCCGTAATCCTTTCCCGTTACAAAAGAGACTCTGTTGTCTTTTGCCCTGTTCCCTTCTAATCTTCTGAGTAAGCCCTGCGTGTTTATAGAGGCGGCCAGAGGAGGGGGAGGCAGGGCTGGCTGCTCCGCAGCTGCTGCTGCTAACTCCTGGCACAGCCATGGTGGCTGCCAGGAGAGAGGCATTTTTCCTCTAATTCTTTCCTGTTTGGTCCCTTTCTCCGTGTCACAATCTTACAGGAGCCCCAGGAGATTAAACAGGGCTGGAATTTTCCACAAAGGCGATAAAATGTGTCACCCTTGGGGGCTATGCAGCCCTCTCTTCCCTGGGGAAGCTCCTGTCTCCTTGGGTGGGTGAAACACCCGGCCCATGCTCTGCAAGCTCTCGGAGGATGTTTCTCTCCAACTCCTCGCTGTCTCTGCCGTCCCTGGATGCGTTTTGCCATCTCTTCCAGCTGCAGTTTGGATGCTGGGGACTTCCACTCTGTCACTGGCCCCCCAAGACTCGTTCCGTGCATTCGCTCTCTTTTCCACTTGCTTCTGCAGCAGCTCTTGGGGGCTGTCACTGCTCTTTCTTGCATGCCGCCCTGGGAAACACAGCTCCATGCCTTTGTCCTCAAGGCTCCACCAAGCCAGAGTACCCCTTGCCTCGGTCTCTCCAGGGTCCTCAGACCCTTCTGTGCTCCCAAGCTGTCCCTCACAATTGTGACCATCCTTCTCTTCCACCATCTCCTGCAATCTGTCCTGTCAAGTCTTTAAGACGTTCCGCTTCCATGAGGCTCTGAATCAAGATGCTTTCTTACCAAATTAGTCTTGCTGTGACATGCACCCTTCACTGTCAGAAGGCTCCTGGGCAGCAGCCGTGTGCCCTTAGGCACAGGATTTTGGAAAGCCCACAGCTCTTCCTGAGACCTCCATGCCTTTCCATCCCCTTTCTGCTCACTCCTTTGGGAAGCTGTCTCTGATGCCCATAGCATCTTCCTCCTAGACACCAGTATTTCCTTCAGTCAGCTTTTGCCGAGCTGCTACAACATTCGGTGTCCTGGAGACAAGGAGCTGCTCTGAGCCTTCAGCCAAGCCATGGCCCCCAAGCCTGGGCCCGAATTTGTATGTGTGCTCTGACCCTCCTGGTCTCCATCATTTAGCCAGCCGTGGGCCACTGTGGAGGGGGACTGTGGGTCTGACCCCTGCAGCTAAGAGCAGCTGGAGACCCAGGCTCCACGGTGAGGCTCTGTGGGGTTGCCACGTGTGGTTTTTGACTGCTTTGTTCAGCAAGGAGGCAGCAAAGTCTCCAGCGAAATGAAAAGAAGAGCTAGTTCTTGTAAGAACTTACTTTCTCTTGGGCTGGTCTATGTGCTTGTGTCTTTGACACTTGTTCAGCATCAGCAACGGGGATTGATTTGTCCAGACTGTAGGTTTCTCCCTTCTGCGTGGCTGAGCCTAGGGAAGGGGAAGTCTTCTCTGAAGCAGGTGCTGCCTGGCATCTCTCTGGTGTGGGGTTTCTGGTGCAGTCCTGGGAATTGCTGCCAACGGCGGGGAGGTGATCGTTTAAAGCATGGGACTCGGTGCCAGCATCTGAAGTTTTAATCCTGGTGTGGGCTGTAGTATGTTGGATTACCTCTGGTCCTGATTCCTCTTCGACAAAAATGGGGGGGACCAATCCTTGCTTCTTCTACCTGGCACCAAAAGCATGGAGATCTCCTGACTTCAGCTAGTCTCTGGGTAGAAGCTGCTCTGTATCGGATCGCGTGATAGCAGATGTGGGCACACGTCTGGTGGGAGCAAGTTACAACATCTGGCCATGCGATTGGGAGGCTGCCACACTACGCGTTGGGAGAACGTGCATAGTTGCAGGGGGAAGGGATGGACCCAGAGCACTTGGCCTTTCCAGAGTTCCTCCTGCACGAACACTCTGCATCTCTGGGTGTGCTGCGGCTCCCCGGAGCCCCGCTGCCAGGGATGCCTTGCTCTGGGTAGGAGGGAGGGCAATGCAGAAGAGAAAAGGCAGCACGATGCTTCTGCAGCGTGAGATACGGCCCTGGCGAGAGAAGCAGGGGCACGTGGAGGGCGGCTGGGAGATTCTCCGGTCAAGGTGTGGAACTAGATAAGGGCTCTTGTCAGCGGCCAGAGGCTAGCGAGTGCGGGGTTGCCTCAGTGGCCCAACCACAGCAAACTCATCATACTGACTGAAGGAGCACGCCTTCTGTCATGAGCAGCCCCGGCCACCGCAGTGGGAGAGAGATGTGTCCACCAGGACCAAGGCACCCCAGCTGTTCTCCCTTTCCAAAGCCTTGCCCTGGGCGAGCAGTGAGGCAGGGGTGATGTTTCAGACCCTGGTGTGGCTACCCCTGCGTGAGTGGCATCTTCCTGGGATCTGTCAGGAGCCAGGGTGCCCAGGTTTTGGTGAGGCTCCGGGACAGTCTTGTCCCTCAGAGGTGTACTGACTGTGTCGTCTGCTCTGTTACGGGGCTGGGCTTGCTACGAGGTCCCTGAAACTTTGTTCCTAGGTTGCAGCTTCTCCCAAAAGGCCTTTTTATGGCCAGGATCACAGGGCTGGGGCGGGGTCCCCAAGCGATTCAGGATCATGACAACGTCTTGAAATACCAAAGAGCTCTGTGAATGGGCATACGAGCTGGGAGAGCACAGGGATGGACCCTCTCTGAAGGCGAGGTGGTCCATGCAAAGGCCCTGCTCCATGGTTTAGTCCTCTGCTTTGGGGATGTAACCAGAGAGAAGGAATTAGCGAGTTCATGACGGTCTCAGTGCCTGAGCCCTCATCCCCATACGTGGCAGGGGGACAAAAATGATGCGGGTGAGACGTTTGCTGGAGCTGTTCAGGTGCCCCTGGGGACTAACGTGAATCAGGAGAACCTCCTCTTTGTGGAGGGATGTTCTGGCATCTGGGGGACTCTGCTGCCCTCCTCTGAGAGCAGCTCAGCCAGCAGCTCCTGTGGTTCGGAGCTGCTGGTAGGACTGCATGAAATATTTGTGGAATTTAATATGAAAATCAGTAACTGGGGGGGGGGCTACTGGCATGGCAGCGCTGCTTGGGTCTCTTTTCACGTCCCCTGTGGTCTCAGGCCTTGAGGAAGGTGCCAGTCTGAAAGTCTGCCTTGCACAGAGGCAGAGGAGGGAGCAAGGAGGTGCTGACATCCATCCTCAGTCTCACAGTCCTGGAATCATTCTCATTTTCTCCATTTTACAGATGAGGAGATTGAGTTACTGTGACGGGATGCAAATCCCTGCTTTGGGAACCCCAAAGGGCCACTCTCTGTGCTGAGTTAGCTACAGCTGTCTGGGAAAGACACGGTGCCCTGCTTGCTGTCTCCTGGAGAATAACCAGTGCTTTTCTCAGAAGGACGCTGTGGGTCCCAAAGCTTGGCGAAATCGCTTTCCCTTCTCCGGTTTCAGTGCTGAGACAGACACAGAGGCGGCTGGCATCAGGGGTGTCTCTCAAACTGACATTCTTCCCTGGAATCTGGTGTAATAAAAAAAAAACAACCCACGGTGGAAAGTGTCTGAGGAGGTGCTGTTTTGCACAGAGAGCATTTACTCCGAGGTTTGAGCTGGCCATGAGCGTTTGGAGGGGATGCAGTGACCACTGGTGCTTTCGTGAGGACCCCCAGACTTGTTGCAGGGTTCGTCACAGATTCTGTGCCACCCTGGGGGGGGGCCCTGAGAGCTGGGGGCACACTGAGGGTGCTGCCTATACCCCCACGTGGCACTCAAGCTCAGTGTGGTGATTTCTTTCTTTGAGGGCTATGTGCTGCTCTGCCGTAGGGAGGGGTAACCTGCTGCTCTAGTGGTAAAACCCCATCCCTGCCAGCTCTGCTGCTTTTTACAAGTGTCTTTTTTTTCCATCTCTGATTTTTTCAGAGATTTGGGGGGTTTTTTCCCAGCTCTGTGGCAAATCAAGAGCCATCTGCTAGCGGTAGGCTCCCTACTCCTGGGAGGCGGAGTTGGCATGTGAGTGTGTGTATAAGCAGCCGTTCGGGATGGCACGGAGCAAGCTGCGGGATGCCTGGGAATCCTGGGCAAACAGCTCGGTACACAGACAGACTGTAACTCACTGGGCTTCTTTTTTGCCATTACTGCCTGACACATCTAGATACGTCTTTGCCCAGGAGGGATCAGCAGTGTATGAGCACTACATCTCCATTGCTTTGAGGTTGCAGTGCCAGGCTCTGTGTCTCCCTGCAAATCCGAGCACCGATCTCTGTCTGACCTTCTGCATTTTATTCTTCAGGGGCCTGGAGGGTGACAAACCTCCCCCTCTTCCTCTGATGTTGCATAGTTCAGTTTGTACAGACGTGAAAAGGAGGGAAGAGTCCTTAGCAACGTCCCCCTCTTCTTGCCTTAGCTGCCATGGTGGGGATTAGGTTCCAGAGGGAGGACCAAATGCGTTGGTCCTGGGGGTCACTTCTAGGGACTGCCTGCTGTCTCCTGGCAGATGTTGTGGGGAGGATGCAGGACTAAGAGGTTTCTGGGTGGATAAATCAGCCAGCAGAAAGGAAGACCTTCCTAGAAAGCTGAGGGACGGTCCTTTCTCCGAATTTCCCAGCTGCTCTTCTTCCTTTTCCATCTGGTGTCTCATCCCTTGGGTTCAGGCTGAACCCTTCCCTCAAAGGATGCTGCTGAGCGTGAGGTCGCTCCCTGTGCGCTGCCTGCAGCTGAGAGCCGGCAGGAACAGAGGTGTTTCTGGTGGATCTCTGCGCCGTGCCCCAGTGCCACTGCTCTTGGCAGCATCCGTCTGAGCAATGCGGTGCCGCTGCCCCATGCGAGCCCCTCCTGCTCTTCTAGCTCTCAGTCAGGAGCGGAGCATTATGCTTTTTCAGTCTTTTACCCCGTTGCCCTGGCACGGGGGCTGTGCTTTGTTGGGTGGTCAAGGCAGATCCCCTCCGTGAAATCGGAGATCTTAGACCCAGGGATCCCCGAGGACCGTGGCTGAAGCCCTGCCAGCCAGTTGAGCAAACACGCTGCGCAGCTGGCCGAGACAGGCGAGAGGGAGGGGAGCGAGTGGGTGGGTGAAGCCTGGAGTTTTAGGCCATTTGTTTTCATTCTCATTTTCACGGCAATAACATCCGGGCTGGGTTTGCTGGGTCAGGGGTGTACTCCTGCTTTCCAAGCTCTAAGATAATCCCTGTTCCTTCTTCCCTTCCCAGTCTGGGTCTGTTTTTTTCTTTTTTTCTTTTTTATTTAATTGTAGTAAGATCTGAATCCGTGAGCAGACAAGAGGAGGCTTGAGCCCTTGCCCATGACTGAGAAGCATCTGTGCTGGGCAGGGTGTCCTAGCTGAGAGCTGCTTTTGCTCTGCAGGGTGGTCTTGCGCCTTGTTTGAAGCAAACTCGGGATTTTGAGTCCTGCTCTTCATTTACGACCCATTCAGAGGAAGATGTGGGCACTCCGGGAGGGAATATGAAGGATCGGGATGATGTGGAAGCAGAGAGCTTGCTGTCTACAGGAGGCAATCAGGACCACCAGAAACAGAGCCCACCAAATGGGAGGCTCTGCTTTGCTCTGGTGGTTTCCCAGTTGCTCAGTACATGTGCGCTGGTGTCTGCCTCCACATAGCCTGGGCTGAGAGGAGCTTGCTGGGGAACGGTGTGGAGGGGCTCCAGAACCAACAGGGCTCTGCTCAGGGTGCTGGAGGAGCGGTTCAGGGTGGAGATGCAGAGCTGGTTCAGAGGACTCCATGGGGTGCCACCAGTGTATCCCCGCGTCTGAGAAACCCAGAGGAAGGACTCGGGGGGGGGGGGCCCTTTCCTT
>Ga0065711_1034189_pt1 | contig 24172 bp, 11 predicted proteins | sample Hoacrofraction12_FD_59098 | JGI IMG/M metagenome (GOLD analysis project Ga0065711, IMG submission 59098) | Hoatzin crop microbial communities from Cojedes, Venezuela - Epithelial fraction 12 v2 (version 2) | ecosystem: Host-associated > Birds > Digestive system > Esophagus > Crop | place... | reverse complement strand
GGGGATCTCTCCTCCAAACGTGTGCACCGAAGAGACACAGTTACTAGGTATTTATGCTATGTTAACATACATATTAATTACATTTCCAAGAAATGCTTATCATAGTAATGGTTTTTCCGAGAACTCATTAGTATATGGTAATGTCCGTCACACATTTCTTTGGCGTCTCTCTCCGTGATCGGTGGGGTTTTCAGATTATCCTGCAGCCTCTTTATCTCTGTAGTTTGCATACCTGTTCTCCCAAGGCCCAGGGGCCTAAAGGGATTATTCAGGAGTCCCTTGTCTTGCAACCCTCCCCATTATTCACAAAGAACCAAGACTTGTTTTGGTTGTGCAGTGATTCTGACCATCTGAAGTGATAACATCCCCTACAAGATACATTTGTTACATTTACAGTTATCAAATGGATACCTTTGCTGGGTAACTAAATGGCTCAAAAGGCCTCATAAACACAGAGTAAACCAGGCAGGGAAGGAGTATAGCAAGTACAGAGAAACGTGTCGGGGGGGCTCTAAGGTCAGGAGAAACAGAACTCTGATTCCCATGTGCACTAGCACAAAATGCAAAGGCAAATTAGTAAAGATGCCCTTCATGGAAAAAGACATTTTCCAGAATTGCACGAGTATTTCTCCATAAAAAGACCTTCAACGAAACACACATCCCTTCCCCCCCAACAACTTGCTCTCTAAACATTGCAAAATATTTACCGTGAATTTAGAAGCCTGCAAGGGCAACACAGCAGAGCACAAGCAGTCCGGGCGACTTCTGGAGTCCATTACTGATAGTCTCTCAATAGAGATGATCATGGAGCCAATGAAGGGATGCTGGGCCTCATACTTACAATCAAGGAAGGAGAGGAGGATGTGAAAGTTGGGGGCAGCCTTTGCTGTAGTGATCATAAGATGATCATAGAATGATCTTCTCAGGATCCTCAGAAGATGCAACAAGGTAAACAGTAGCTTTACAGCCCTGGACCTCTGAGTATCTGGCTCCAATAGACCCTGCTTTGAGCAGGGGGCTTCGACTAGATAATCTCCAGAGGTCACTTTCAACCTCAACGATTCTTTCATTCTATGAGTCTAAGCATATTTATAATGTCATAGTAACAGCTTCACTCTCTTCTGAAAGGAGAATTTTGCAGCAACCTGCTTTTCTAGTATTCACACCAGTATTCAAGCAACCAAACAGCGACAATTCTCTAACACTGTCACAAGAAAGAAGCAGATCTGTACCTGACTACACAAACAATTTCTTCAAATACAAAGGTTTTTTTTTCTGCTTATATGTGCCAGAATTGCTAATTTGTCAGTGTCTGCTTTAACAGAGATCCAGATGTATTTCTGAAAGTGGAGGAACAGGAGTCCTCCATGCTTCCTTTCAGTAGAAGTAGTCACGTGACACCTGTACTCACTTAACAAGTTCCTCAGACAGATACAGACCACCACACCTAAAACTTCTTCCATGCACTTTTTTCACTCCTGGTTAACACAGAATATATTCTAGTTGGCCAGTTCTATCTTGAACACATGCCTCAACTGATCAGATAGTTGCTTTTAACTACCTGAAGCCTATTACAAAGCTGATTCAGAAAACTCTTCCCAGAAGTGCCAGATGACATAGTAAGGATTAAGAGCCACAAGCTTGCAGTGTGGCAATTTCAGTCTGGACTTCAGGATGAACTTGTTTGTTAGAGGGTGCAGCAGTTCTGGCACAGCCTGCTAAAAAAGGCTGTGGAATCTTTTCCCTGGAGGTTTTCAGGACTTGGCTAGGCAAATCTGCAGTCTTCGTGATGGTGATAGTCCTGCTTTGAGGAGGGGGTTGGATCAGATGACCTCCGGAAGTTTCTTCTAAATGACATTTCTCTGATGAAAAATGGACCTCTTGGCTATCACAATGGTGTAGTACTACAAATACTCAGAAAAAACGGTTGATTACTCCTATGTACCTTGTCAAATTACACTGATGGAGAATATAGTCATTCCTCTATTCTATTCTGGAATATTAAGAACAGTGGAAGTCTAAAAACTGAGTCTTTCAGAAATCTGATTGATCTTTTTTAACTCCTGCCATCTTCCAGTATTTGGGACTATTGATTCTTTACCCACTCTCAATACTTCAGGAAGGTTGATCAGTGGCTTTAGCAACAGGCATCCACAAACATTTTCAGCTTGGCTGTTACGTCAAGAGTTACCATTTTAACTACTTCTTCTCTAATTTTTATCTTCTTAACTGACTTCATGCTTTGAGCTGGTGGAGTGCATGAACTTTCTGACTGAATCAATCCTCTCTTCTCCAGCCCTTGAGGGACAGATTGGACAAGAAAAAAACCTTCCTCTTCTCCCTTGTCTGATTGCACTTAGATGACATCTGCTGCTGGACAGTTGGCAGCTGTGCATCGTGGTTTGTCTCTGTGTGTAACTAGTTGTAGTTACTCATAACAAGAGTTATGAGTAACACACGCACTACGCAGCCGAATAGCCAGATCAGATAGCAGATACACCACGAAACTTTCTACCAGGCAAAGTAAAACTGCTTGTCAGCACACAAGAATGCTTGTTGCACTGTAGCATCAGTGTATGTCTAGAGATGTTGAAGATTTCTGCATAGGTCAATCTCGCTTTGAATTACCAAGCACTCATTTTCTTACTTCGGTATATAAAGAATTGCTGTGAAGCACAGTCTGTTGCTGGCAGCCTGTACCCTGCATAATAATTGAGCTCTGTGCAGAGATATTTAATACCGACTTGTTTATGATAAAATCACGTACCACCTTTCCATTCCCATGCATGGTTAAGGGAGATACTATGCAGCAAGATCACTTGGCTCCTTTGTGCATGCACAGTTCTGGTCTCAGCAAACAGCAGCAAACAAGATGTTATCTGCAGTGCACAGCAAGCTCACTGAGCCCTTGACATAACAGAAACCATGAGATGCATTCACATGTGCCATCTGCTGAGATTTTTTCTATCAGGTAATTGTTTACATCCGTGAAAACAACTGTCCTTACATGACAGATGAAGGCACAGGGATGTGCAGAAGGCTGCTCCACAAATATTTTTATCATGTTCTACAAGTCAGTTTAACACTGAGTCTTAAATGTTTTCACCAGCTGGTACAAAATATAGGCGCAGTATCAGGTCATTTTTTACATTAATTAAGATTTCAGTGGGAAAAATATATTTCCAGGATAAGGTTTTGTGTATTTTCTCAGTTATTAATTGTTAATATATTTGCTAAATAATATTTTGCATTTAAATTTCAAAAAGTGCATTTAATCCTGTACTGCTAGGATATATCCTTTATCACAGGGAAAGAAATTTTTCTCAGTGGAAGTTATTTCTTAAATCATAGATGGCACATTACTGCATCCATCTCCCTAGTACTACCTCAAATGTGTTCTGGCAGCATAGCAAAACACTTTGTTGACCTTTAAGGTCAAGAAGGAATCAGAACTGATCAATAAGTTTGCCTGAACCTTATATTTACAGTGCTTTCTTTAAACACTGTCCTTCTAAATAGGTCAGATTTTTCTCAGAGACCTGTTAATAATTCTGAAGTTAGTAGGAATGTCAATGGATGTGAGCTTTCGTCCTGCTCTATTTTAGTAGTATTTATTCTCTTTAAAAACGTGTGGGTCAGGAGATAGTACAATATTGAAAGAGAACCCTAAAGTGGGGCAAAGCTTTGTGAAAGGGCTACCCAGTTCCTCTTCTGAAAGTGAATGTACTAAAAACCTCCAAGTGTCTGACCGATGGTTCCTTTGGCACTAAGCAGCATTCACAGTCACAGCAGCATTACATAAAGCTCATCTCTCTCATGGCAGTGTAAAGCAATTCGTGTTTCTTTGTGTCCAATGCTGACACCCTATAGATCACAGTAAGGAGCCCTCTTTGCTGGATGTTGAATCAAATTACTAGATTACAAGTTATCTGTAGAAAACTATAGCAAGTTCTCCACAAACATAAGATAGTTGAGTAGTGCTTTCATTCTCCAAAACACCTGGTTGTGAGAGGAATGGTTCACAGCTCTGGAAGGTGACAGAGATATTTTGAGAACAAAGGCTGAATGACTAGGCTTCACGGAGTTAAAGGGCGTTCTCAAGGCCACACATTCAGCTGTAATCCTGGCTAAGGCTGACTAACAGCAGCAACAGCAGGAGGGCAGGAGAGAAGGAGGATTTGCTGGAAGAGAGGAACAACAGTGTGGGGTGCTATGCCGGTATCTGTCAGGAAGAACGTGGAAATAGGCTGGGTGGAAGGAAAAAAAGTACTGGGGGGAATTAGACACCAATGCAGAACGGCTAAAAGGTGGTTGGAGGCTCAGCAGGCACAAGGCTTGGGATAAGCAGGAGCTCATCTGAAAAGGGATTCAGCACCAGGTGGTAGAACAAAACCTTATACAAAAGTATAAGTTTGAGCAACTTTACCATTTCTTTAGAAATACAGAACCCTATCTCAGCTACCTTCCTGTGACAAAAGATGGCACTGAAATGCACTTTGTGCAGTTCTTGCACTCAGAATGATGCAAAGCTGCTCTTCCATCCAGCCTTGTTCAGGGACGGCAAGTGTGTACATGAGAGGGAAGGAGCAGGCTTCTAGGACATCCACCCACCTGAAGATAACTGAACATAGTTAACCAGTACAAGAATTACAGAGTCTGTATCTGGACGCTGGCTTTATGGAATGAAATTGGTGTGTGGTATAAATATATAAGCTATGATTCGGGCAGTATCATTGCCAGCTAGAGGGACAAGTAGCCTTTAATGATTGCAGGAGAGCAGGAGCTTTTGCATTTCTCCACTAGGCAGCATCATAGCGCTTCATAAATCAGATTGGAGCTTTGGTTTATGAAAGGAGAACATTGCTTATGAATCATCAGTGTCTGCTGTGTGCACTCTTTTACAACATCTCAGCTAGCATATGTTTTAATTTCCATTACGTTCATAACAAATCAGACGTGAGTTATCACCTTGCCCTTTTTCTTTCACAATGACCTTGGAAATCAGTCAAAACACATTAAGCTAAGTCTGCTGTGTATTTTCATGGGGAAAAACAAAATTACATTTCTTGCTTTCTCTTTCCCGCTCTCTTTTTTTTATCTTGAATTTTACAGGAAAAAATTCTTGAAAGGCTATGACCAACACCCTCACTGCCCAGACATGCCTTTCTAAGGTGATGAAGACGGTTTTCTTTTAAAGCACTGGGAGAGACGTCTAACACTTTCCTAGATTTAACAGTTGTGCATGCCAGCAGAGTCTCTGCCCAAATGTGGAAAAACGGACACCTATTTAAAGACACTGACATAGTCTGGCGCACTGACCTGGACATAAATTCTCATTCCATATAAAGAGATTTAATAGGGAGCCAGGATAGGGAACATTTAATCAGCAGCTCCTGCAGTTGCTCCTGCTGTCTTTGCTAGCCCCCACCTGCACTACAAGATTCTGTCCTAGACCAGAGGCATAAGAAGGCTACGAGCAGACAGGAACTGTGGGTCACAATTTGCTCTATGAAAATAAGAAACCTTCACACAGAAGCGCCCTTTCCCTCACACCTACCACACCATATCTCTTAGCTCAGTCAAATGATCTGAAACACTACCATCTCCCTGTGTTCCCCATGAGTAATTTAGCAAGCCTTTTTGTTTTCCCTCCGACACTCTGAATGACCCAGGATTCTCTCTCCTGTCAGAAATTCTTGCTCTGGGCCATCATCTGCATAATCAGTGCTGCTTTAAGAAGACAGATGTCATACTCCCTGCTCATACCACTTCATGACATCTGTTCCACCACAGGGTTAAGAGCCAGAGTCTGTACATCTAGTGAGGCTTGCCTTCAGGTCAAATTCATATGCTACATGCAGTTTAATCTTGCAAGCAGAGCCTCAAGCTTACCCAGGAACACCCGAGGGTAAGCATTATCCCAAATACTGCTGGAAAGCCTGCCTGCAGGGAGTCTGAGTGGGACATGAGAGAAACAAATAGCTGATACAATTGTGTAGCTTCTATAGTCTGGTGTGGTCTCTGTGTGATGGAGGCTGATATATCTATCAGAGCTTTAGGCAAAGCTTTGTGAGATGCTCCACTAATCTGAGAGTGGAAAATCACTTCATTCCTGGTCCAGTTAGCTCAGAACAGAAAAAAATTACAGTAACTGGGGTTTGGTTCTGGAGGTTTTTTGATGTTGAAATTCAGGGCTATTATGATAACGAAAACCAAATTAATTTTTTAATGCATCCTGAACTCTTTCACAGCACTTTGAAACCTGGTGGACTGCATTCCTCTCTCAGATGGCCAAGCTATCCATGCTTTTATATCAAGCAACAGAAACTGATATTTTGTTACTAAAGTTTTACTTTCAAGTCCTTAGGAGGACTTCTCTTGTCTTTCAGGTGCATCCCTTTCATAAACGTTCTTCAGTTTATGTACCTGACATTTATTATTGCTTTTTATCCTTCTAAGTATATTCTCTACACCATTTGATTTAGCAGCTAATAGATTTGATATTATAAAGGGCTGGGATTCAGAGAAGTTGAAAAATAATTTTGCAGAGAAGTTGAAAAATGATTGTGCTGTATATGATATGGGAACAGGAAAATCTAAAAATATATCTTGGACATTAATATTTCTTACAGCTAAATGCTTTTATAGCATGAATGCACCAGTGAAAATGTAGAAAAAAATAATCCAGGCAATGTAATCCTACTTTTTCCATCTTCCTTTTCCCAAGAATTTCATTTCCCAAGAGCCACATTATACTACTTTTATATCTTAAGTGTAAATCACATATGGTTTTATTATGCTTACATTCTTTCTTTTCCCCAGTGAATTCACTGAATGGATTAAATAAAGTATCTTAAAAATGTCATTTCTGGTACAAAAAGTTCTAAGTCAAAATCCTGGCTAAAGTCTGAAGTGAAAGACTTTCTTGTTTTAAACTGACTCATTAGTATAAATGATCACGTCCCACAACACACTGTTAATGGCAGCCGAGGGCCAGACAAAGCTTTCACAGTCAGAAACATTACAGGCGAGTACAATTTGCAAGAGCACACTCCGCTGCTGTGGTAAATTCAGCCAGGGACCCGTAGGACCAGATCCACTGACAGCTGTTTTAGATACACTTCTGCCGAAAAGCTGGAAATACATAGCTGATTACATCATTTTTTTTCTCTGTGTCCATGTTAATTTTCTAAATGCTGACCAACTTCACCTGCCATAGCTTCCACATTGAAACTTAGCACGCTAAAAAAGCTGGGACAGAAATAAATAGGCTGTTCAAAGGCTACTTTTCACCTCAGGACAGATGGCTTTGAGTAATTGTCCCCTAGTAACAGATCACAATTATAGAAACATCTTGCTTACAAAACTCCAACTGGGAGTTCTGTCAATTTAATGTTCTCCTGACACTTTGGACTAAACTTGGAAAAAACCCTCTGTACAGGAGTCTCTCAGCTCTGTAGGAGGGGAACCACTCACTATAACCCGCTATGGGTGGAGAATGAGCTGGCTGGCCACTTCTATCTTTACTCCAGTGGAAGAAAAAAACCAACTGGCCACCTGAATAAGAAACTACTGTGAGCAGCAGAACCACTGAATCCTCCTTTCAAATAAAATTTTGTCTTGTGATTTGGATTCTGCTGTCAGGAGAGGGTAAGCACTCCCTAAAGCTTTTCCAGCATTTAAGACATCTTATGCAAATTTGCTAGATCTCCAAACAGTCCCTTTCTTAGTGAAGACATGAACAGCGTTTCCCACCCTTACTCTGTTGCTGCTCCATGAGACCTGGAACAACGCAGTGGCCGTCAGGCCTCTCCATTTTTGTCACATTTGGTGCATACAAGCTCAGACTCAAAGCAGGCTCAGAAATTGTTGCACAAACACATGCTGCAATTATGTACGCCTTGTTTCCTTGTGGAACCAGCGTAAACTCAATGCATCACTGTAATACCATGCCTACAGCTCTTCTCTTGAACGCAAACACAGCAGGCTCTTTCTTCAGCTCAGTGGAATAACCGCTTTCACTGCTTACAAACCACAGATTTCCCACCGTGGACCTCACACGTTATCCTATGCAACAGTAAACTAAACAAGTCTGATTTTATCTACAGGGCTTCCTGTCATGGAAGCGTGAAACTGACATGAATATATTCCAAAAATCAGTTTTAATGATCAAAACCAGAACAGTTAAATTGAACGGGGGTCATATATTACAAACACTTCAGCAGACAGAACTTATTTACAGGTTCAGGATGCCAGCTGGGAGCGAGGACTACATGGTGTGTAGCTAGATCTACTTGACCAAATGTTAAAGCATCACCAAAAATAAACAACCAAAACTAACAAAACAGGAGTAACCAAGATGACATTCCAATAACACATTACAGGCCCGGTATGACAGCTGGGGATGCTATTCACTACACAACAATGCTGGCCCAAGGTGTGCACACATTCACCCACTGCGGGGAAGCTCTTGCTCAGGAGTACGCAGAAGACAGGATCACTCACCAAAGAGGCGAGGGCTCACGCAAGCATCTCCAGAAGAAACAACCGGTCACTGAAAGAGGGGGAGGGCCCTCAGTCCCAGGAGGTGTCCGTGGGCGATGTCTAAACCCACGGAGAGAGTCTCCAATCACAGAACCACTGCTCCCTGAAGAACCAGCGCTCTCTCAGGGGGTCTCCGGCGGGGGCCCATTTTATAGCCGTGTTGGAGCCAAACTGTGGCCATTTATGGTCAGTGCTCTACACAATCCTCTCAGCCGACGTGAAGGAAGGGTTTAAAAGGAATGTTGGTGGATCGCTGAGCGCTGTCAGTGTAGCTCTTTGAGGTGCATAGCGGAGGGCTGGGTTGATGGTGCCTCATGTTTTGCTAACTACTGTGTAGTCTGATGGGGGCTGGGAGGTGCCTTAAAGAACCGCTTGGGACTGACCCCACAGTTTGGATGGAAGCCAGGAAACAACTGAGTCTGCGCAAGAACAAAAGGTCAACTAGAGGTGATGAAGAGGAGTCACCTATCTTCATCCCCGACGACCACCACGAGGAGGCCCTGCGCAAGCGCAGTCGGGAGGAGTCCATGGAAATGACCCCTTGGAACTAATTTTAATAGGAAGTGGGGATAGGTTATGCATATGTATAGGCGTATTGGTAAATCTAATGCATATGTAATACTTGGTTGTATAAGGTGAAGAGATGAGTTGCTGTTCGGTGCGCACAACTTTGGTGGGGCTACCCCCATGCCGCCCGGTGCCGAATAAACATCGCTACTGTACAGTCTGACGGATCGGGGAGTCTGCTTGCCGCACGTGAGAGGCACCTCATGAACGACGACCCTGCCTGCCGGCCGAGGGGTCCCGCCTTTCTCTTTCTCGCCAAGGGGTGGGGACGGGGGTGTCCATGGCTGGGTCACGGTGGTTGGCACCTATCAGGGCTGTGTGCGCGACCGGTGCCGTGGCAGGCCGCCAGCGGCGCGGAAACAAAAGGGCGTGAAAGCACTGGCAGCCGGCGTGTTACAAAGCCCCGGTTCTTACCGGGCCGGTGCACTTGCCACGCTTTGTAAACTAATATTTGGAGATCCACCTCTTAGGGGAATTGCTATCTTCATTAAGAAGAACTTTAAAGTTTTTATTAGAAGAAAAATGAAATAAAAAATGAGTCTGCTTGAACTTACCATGAGACATATTCATGGGATGCTGGATATAGATACTTCAGACTTTGCACCCACATTCATGTAGATGGAGTAAATCAGTGTACTGACTTTACTTTCACCTGGCTTCCGATGCGCGCAGCCTCGTGTACTACGTTATCCATGTTTCTTCACAACCGGAAACACAAGTTCAGAATAAATCTTCAGGTGTAGACCTATACCGGCCTCACTGCTAGCTCTGTCAGCTCCAGAAAAGCCAATACACTGATGACAAGTTCTACAAAAAAGATTTATCATAATTTTTTCATTTTAACCCCATGCTTTTAGATGAAATAATACCATGGACCACTGATAAACCACTGAATTTTTCTAGAAAGGCTCCACGCAGAAAGTAACCATGCTATGAGATGTTCCGTGGAGCTGGAGACCAGAACTCTTTCCTCATAGCACAGTCGCATCTGCAGGCACATCTCCCTCCTCCCACTCCATCCTTATCTGCCCCCATCCCATGGCCCAAAATGCAGTCTCACGCGGTGACTTGAGAAACTGGAGAGAGCTAAGACAATTTTTTTGTCAGATTCAAAGCTACATTTCCTTTGCGCTATTTCTAAGGAAACAGGACAAGAGCAGTATGTCAACATTAGGACAGCCGCATGGATCAGATATTTCATCAGTGCAGTTCATTATTTTAATCAGACTTTGGCATATAAATAAGATTTTATATGTATACCAAAGCTTGAGTTAACTAGCTATGACAACACTGATCACTGCCTGGTGACTAAATTGGATAGACTACACTGCCAGGTAGGTTATAATTAACAGTAAGATCACTGACTTAAAGTGAAATAGAATACATTTTCCAACTTGCTAACGTTCATTTTAACAGCTCTACTATCATGTTTAATTATTGAACTAATTCTTTAGTCTCTGCGGCTCATTGCCCTCAAGAGCAGATCTCCACTGCTTGTACACAATGTGGATTAATCAATAGATTATGTCTAGAATTACTGAATTGTCCATTAGATTTTATCCAGGATTTACAGATGTATCACCAAAGGGAAAAAAAATGAACTTTTTTTTTCGTATAAAGAATATATTATTCTTTACATGTGCATGGCCAAAAATAACTGAATCTCCTCCAGAGTATGTAAAGAATAGCAGAAGTCTTATTTTTGGTGAATAGTAACTTTTTAGCTCACTCAAATGTTATTTGATCCAAGAGCTGAAAAAAAGACAGAAAAAGCATACAGCAGTTATTCTGAAGTCTTAACACTTGATATACTGTTGAAAGTCTTTCACAGATAAGTCTCAGCTTCATGCTATCTCAGACTTCAGGAATATAGCTGATTTGCATCTGTATCCAATATTTATAAATCCATTTAAAGTGCGTTGGCATGTTGGCTTTCTGCTTTTTAAAGTTAGTTGACAAAAAATGGTATAAATTTGGTTTAAATTTCAAAGGTTACTTTCTCAAGGCTATTATTTTTGTGATAATAAGAAAAAAATAATGGCTTTAGAATTTATTGCATTTTTTAATGCTTGTTTGAACTGAATATACAGAAAGTCAAAAAAAAGAAACCCACATGATAAAAACCACAAACCATAGGGTTGTTGGCATTTTTTTGGCTTTGATCATAGGCTTTGCTCTTTATTTTCCCTGTCTGAACCCTTGATTCTATTGCAAGTCACTGGTTTCACCAGTTTCACTGGTGATAAGCACAGATGTGTGTTAGCAAAAGCACAACTATGTTGCATAAAGTTTTAATTATGTCTGAACTTTGATGTGTCAAGACTTCAACAGAAGTCTTCAGGTACTGGGAAGTATAGCATCATGCAGACTAAAGGCTGAGCTTTCCAAGTTCTGAGCAGTGAGTCCTCCAGATCCTTTCAGCTGTCTGCTCTCACCTGCTTTTTCTTCCACCATCAGCTGGAATCACTTTCCTCTTCCACCATGCCATACACAGTTGAATATGACTTCATCTTTGTTCTGACTTTCTATAGCAGCTTCTTGCCAAAACCACTGGACAAAGATATGCCATACAATGCACTGAGCTCCAGCTTCAGGAGGCACTTCTCAAACCTTAGGGCTTTTTGAAAAATATTATAGGTAGTGCTACAGCCCTGTTCCCTGAGAACATACCACAGCTTAGTCTTGTTCTGCAGCGTATGCTGTGCAAACTACTGCCAGGCCTGTGAACAGTGATGACCTTGCATAAGACCAAGAAGCATCAGTCTTCAGTCTTTTCTGAATGTGTTGTCATCCCAGTCAACAAAAATGTTACAGTAATCTTCCCAACCTCTACCTCTCTCCGTCTCCTGTTCCCTGCTTTCATTAGCACAGCTATCAAGAAACGTAAAGTGAACGGGATCTAGATATTCCCTTTCTTTTATCAGTCTTTGCAAAGAATATTAAGCTTATATGGGTTTTTTTGGTTTTGTTTTACAAACTGCCCTCATAATTGAGTATTAATACCATGTACACATTTCTAAGCATGCACCAATTATCATGACTGCTGTGGAATCAACAGAGATAACCTATTCTTCTGGCCAAAGTATTTGACAACTAAGCATATTCCATAACTAAGTAGATTACTCTCCCTGCACATGTGTATGCATGCATGAATACAACATGTGATTGTGAAGGGAGGATATAGCTTCAGTTAAGGTCACATTTTCATTTTGACTTCATTGTGAGAAACCTAGAAACTGATGCATCTGGATATAGTTTTGCTAAAATAATTTATCTTAATAAATCCATTTATTGGAAACTCCACTGTCAAACCACAACTCATATCTTGGAATAATATATCTTAAGAAAAGACCAGATACCAGAAATGTGATTAACAAGAGAAGCAAGTGGAAAGATCCAAAGCTGCCTTAGTCAGTCCTCCTTCAAAGTTAAAGATGAACATGACTTGCTTAGAAAACAGAGCAGATGCACCTCCCTACATCAGTTTTACACTGGGTAGCCTCACTGATTTGTCACTGGCAGTCAGCCGGTCATAAAAGTCCTGCCAACATAAAACTCAACATGTTCAGGTTCATCCCCTGAAAGTCAAACATTAGGAATTCTGGTGGCAATCAGTGAGCTTTGATCTTTTTTTTTACATGCTGCTCTATATGCAAAATGCAGCAGTAATAAAGAACATTCAAGTAACAGCAGAACCATGTTGTAATAGGTTAAACCTGAAACAGTTCTGAGAATTGAGGAGGAAAGATTGTTTCTACATTAGTTTCTTGGTTCTCAAAAGCTCTGTAGTTGTTAGAAAAACAAAGTAGTGTAATTAATTTTCCGATGAGGTGAATTATGCTAGTTCTGCTGCTTTCAGTACAGCTGTGACAATTTTATATAATGTAGGAGCTACACCCAGTACTCAAACTGAGACTCTGCAAATGTAGGGACCTAGAGTTGATGGTAAAACCAAACTTACATTCATCAGTTATTTCATCAGCCTCTCGTTTAATCATCATCCTCTTGTTTAAATGCTAAATATGTTTCATAGAGACATAAATTACAATTTTACATGCTCATTGCAGCTGAAAGTAGAAGGTATAACAAGAATATTGAAATTTACAATACAGAGATCAAAAGTATCAATTTCCCACACCCTTCACAAGAACTTTTCCATAAAGATCAACTTCCTTGTGAGCCAGGTCCGTTCCCAGAGGTCTATCTTGCAGCTGCATCGCTTGCTTTGGAATAACAGAATAACACCAAGGAACTAGCTGATACAGCCTGTGGGGTCCTATGTAGTGGGGTTTTATGTTATTTTAAATAAGGAAAGTAATCACGAAATTATTTTGGCTTATAGAATGCAACTGCAGAACTTCAGACTCCACAGGGCAAGACATTCATCTTGGATCTGACAGGATGTCTCTTTTTGCAACTGAAATTTTGTGGTTCTGTTACATGACCGCATAGCCAAAGTCACATAGATGTTAATGTGTTTGGCTACACTCTCGTATCTGGTAGTGAACATCTGCAGTGACCTGAAGTGACCTAGCAAATTCTAATAACCACAAAAATAAAGACAGTTTTTTAAAAAACAGTGAGTAGATATCTGGAGTTCAGTCCCAGTGGAGGGGTCTGTGCTGGTCTGAAAGGGAACCAACAGACAGATACACATTCTGACTTGAACAAAAAGTAGTGTTCAAAAGAAATACCAGCAATACTGCCACTATCTTTATGCTCCTCTCTTGCTTTGGAACTTTTGGTGGCGAATACGAACTGCTATTAATTCTCTAAGTAGTAGCTACTTAGTAATACAGCTCATGGCAGCAATCTGTTAATAAAAAATCTACTTATGAAGCAGTGTTGTATTTCAATGGCAACATAATATATGTAGTTAAAAAAGGGTGGGTGTTTCACCATTGTCCTTCCCTCGGAACCTTTTCCTTGCCTTCATAAACACTTGCTGAGAAAGTAGTACCCCGGTCCATTGGTTTGGTTATAGTGGCAAAGACTTCATGCTGTGGCAAATACTTCCTTGTAAGCAAGGGAAGAATGAGTTATAAGGAACCAAACAGAGCTTCTTTATATATATACATATATACACATATTTATACACACACACACACACACACACACACACACACATGTGTTTTCCACAGGAAATATGGCTGGAGAAAAGAGAGCTTGGGTCCTTTGAAGCCTCATATTTCTGTAGCTATTAGAGGCAACTTTCTCAAAGGAGTGTCAAGGACCTGAAACACAGGACCTTATTATCATATTCTTGTTAACGTGTATTAAATAGTGCAAGGGAGGGTGCAAAGAGGATGGAGCCAGGCTCTTTTCAGTGCTACCCTGTGACTGGAAAAGAGACAATGGGCACGAAATGAAACACAGGAAACCTTCTGAGCAGTAGGAATCACTTCTTCACTGTGAGGGTGACTAAGCACTGGCAGAGGTTACTCAGGGTATTTGTGGAGTTCCCATCCTTGGGGATATTAAAAAACTGTCCGGACATGATCCTTGGCAACAGGCTGTAGGTGGCCCTGGCTGAGCAGGGGAGTTGGACCAGATGACCTCTGGAGGTCACTTCCAACCTAGACCATTATGTGCTTCTGTGATTCTGTGGTTCTGTGACCAAGAGACAGGATTACAACAGATGCTTAAGCCTACCTTTACAGTTCCTTCACCCTTTACCTCCATCCAGAACCGATTTTAACAGTAGAATGGCAGAACAGTTGTGCAAATGTCTTGAAAAACAAAGGGAACAGAAAGTGTCCAAGCACAACATTTTGCAGGAGAGGAAGTTCAATTCTTGAGAGACAAAAAATGTGAAAAGGTATCCAGATAGGCCACATGTTAATACATATTAAAAATAATCTATGTCTGTTAAAAAGTATCAATGAATAGATTCTAAAGCATTTATTTTTCACTTTTTTTCTCATCCTTTCATTTCAAAATATGCTTCATAGTGAAGAGAGCCACTGATTGACTTCCCACTTGGAAGTCCCATTTTATTTTCTACAAAACATGCCACCAAGGAGAAATAGTCTAAACACCAAGGACTGAGTATCTCTTGCTGTACAAACTGATAGACTGCTCAGGTAGTTAACCATGATAGCAGGATAATGCACCAAAAGCCTACAAGCCTGTACTCTGCTCTCGATCAATACTGCTGAGATACATATGTGTGTATGTATATGTACGTATGCACACACATGCACACTTATTTTTTTTTTTATTTAACTTCTCCAGTTCTGACTTTATAATGAAAAAATTTTCTTTCTGGGACTGCATGATCCAAAACGCACAAGTATGACAAATTCATTCAAATTACTCAACCACTCTGGAATCCCCATAAACATTAAAACAGTATGTGGTAACAGATTTTTTTTCTGAACAAGAGCTGCTCAGTCTAGTTTTGAAGCAGTTGGTGAAGTGTTTGCTAACAGCAGGACCTTATGCTGCTTGATCCAGCTTTGCCTATGTGGCAGCTACAGATATTTCAGACTGAAGATTGGATATTTATTGCTCATTTTTTCCTGTTAAAACAAGTCTGAAATAAGCACTTGTTTTTGCACTTAGTCCAGTAGTGGGACAGAATGAAAATACAAATACAAGCCTAATTCTCCAGCATGCTTGCTGCACCCAAATACAACAAGCACCAAGGAGATGTGGAGCACTTCAAGTAGAACAGAACTGCAACATTTACTTACCATAGCCACTAGTGACATTAACTAAGTGCACCATTTTTGAGTGAAAAGGAGACTTCGTATAGGCCAGACAAATTTAGTTCAACAGGCAAATGCAAATGCCTTGTGAACTCTGATTATTTTCATGCACCCATTTTGTGTTTGTTTTACAACAGATTTTTAATGAGTCTTTTTAAATTCATGAAAGCAACACAACCAAATTTTTATGATACGTGAGTAATTCTTTTAAGAGATGCACTGATGCACATTATCTCATTGTAAAATAAAACATGAGGCAGTGCCAAATGTCTTCGGATTATAATTCTGGGATAATTTAAGGATATAGTAAATTCAGATTCCAGGGTTTCTGGAATTGTATAAAAAATATCATCACTACGTATTGGTAAGGCAGCATTTTCTAGTTTAGCTTTGTATAGACTGCCTTCAAAGTCTGCCAGCAATTGTTTGTCTCCTCACTGGTACTGTAAAGACAATATGGTAGAATTAAGCCTTAAGCATTAAGCTGAAACACTTGAATTCCTGGACTGCCCAGTTCCAGTACTTTGATCTGGATTTCACACAGGCATACAGCAAAATTCTATGCAAACCAGTGAAACATCCTGCCTGATTGATATCAAATAAATACTTTATCATGACTGGATAATGCGCAGATGAGCTATTAATGGTTGTGGAACCACGATTTTTTGTGGTTCTTAATTACTGAAGCAGAATACATTTCTATAGCTTATTCCTAAAACATTAAAAAAAAAACCTCTATTCAAAAATCTTCACTGTTATTCAGCACATCTTAAAATGTGGTCCCAGAACATTAGTTGATGATTACTTAGTCGTGTTTTAGGTGAATACTTCCATAAATTGGACAGATCTTGGAAAACACACTTACTCTACTTCAAAAGATATTGATCACACTATTATTCTTCTTTCTCATAACACAAAAAATTTCTTGCATCCTAGATAAGAATCTTGTAAACCTAGATATGTTAATGGTTATTCAATGACGCAACTGAATAGATTGGATTTTGCCAATTTTTTAGCCAGTTTGGCTAAAAAATTTAATTCACATGAGTAAACTCATCTACAGATGTCTCCCTCCTATGTCAAGAGCAGCGTGAAGCAGAGAAAATTACCAACTACCAACTCCATGCATGAACTCTGCAGACTGAGTCTTCTTTTATCCATTAGAGCCTATCAGTGAAGACTTCCTAGTCTGTAAATACTTTGGCCATTTTTTTCTATGATAGAAAATGAATAGAGTAATAAAAAAGATGCTTTCTGAGCATGCGGGAAAAGTGGAATATACTATTTGGGAGGAATAAACAGCAAATTGCCTCTTTCATTAGTCCCTCTGCATGACTCGTAATTATTCACTTCTGTATGAATAACTGTGTGATATATCTTTGTCACTTTTTGTGGTGGATGCAGAAATATTCCAATATTTGTAACTCTGACTTTTAAAACATACTTCAGTGCTTTCTGTGTAGGGACATAGAAAGAAAAAAAGTAATGCCAGATATGTGTATGTGTTTATTTCCAAACCATATTTTGATATTACTTCACAGCCTGTTTGTTCAATAGCGTAATTATCTTTAATTCACACAGGCCTACATCTATACGGGTTTATAAATCCTTCAGCCCAATAAGAGGATTAGGTCCTGTCTGCTGAAATTATTCTACTTGGCTGACAGGCTTTCTGTCTTTATTTTCAATTTCTTTTCTCTTGAACACTGTGAAATCTAATCAAGTCCACAGAAGATTTGTACATTACACATATTACTCCATCATTTATATATTGATATACTAGGAATATTTCCAGAGTTCACTCTCTGCAGTGAACTAAACATCCTCCACAACAGAAAAGAATCAATGCTTTACGGAACACACGTAGTTTCAACTTTTGGAAATTTAGAGCTAGGAAAAGGTAAATTGAAAGTACATTTGAATACTTGTCACATTTTTCTACTTAACTTCAAAGAGGATCCCAGGCTGAGAGAGGAAGCATATTAATTGTGTGCCTAATCATGTTCCTTCTCCATTTTTTTCTTCATGTCTTTGTAATTTCATTATACATATTTATGACAATTGTGCTCCTGACAAGCAGTTTTAAAATTCCCTTCTAAGTCTTCATTTTGAAGGTGAAAATGAATGGGAATGTATTGCTTAGCTTCTGAATCAAATTCACTTATGGCACAATACGTTTTAACTCTCAAAATAAAGCCCAGCAAAGTATCATCTGCTAAACATACCATATAAATGTTAAATGTGTCAGCATCATATCTAAAACATGATTACAAAATAAAAGGATTTTTTTCAAAGTACACACTGCTCAACTGTTTTCTTTATACACACTGCTCTAGTGGTTACTTTTCTCTTTCTACAGTTTCCTACATTCCATAGGAATTTCTTTCATTCCATACATTGATCAATGGAGTTACTGTTTGAATTACAGCAGTCTGGATTCACAGTTTGTGAAAGATGTTTTTCTAGGAGCAGATCTTTAAAAAAAATATCCACTGCCATGTTTTAACATTTTTTTTGTGCAGGTCCACTTCATTTGTCCCCAGCATGCTAAGGGTTATGAGAAGCCATGAGGAGTGAAACTATTTACTTTAGAATCACTTTTAATAACTCTCACATTTTTAAGCACAGATTTTGCAAACCCCATTTAGAACTGAGAGCAGTCAGAATTCTATGCTTAGTTAATATAGTCTTCAGACACGTGTTTCACAGCAAATTGTTTGCTAATGCCAGCAAAATGAGTACATAATGTTGGATTATCTAATTAAAGCATAATTTAAAAAGTAGCCCCTTATAATAGTTACTTCATTTATGTATCTGTAATTTAAGTTCCTTTTTCATTCCTTTCTGTTCAATGCTCACACCAGAACTACAGAAGATAATAAAACTAGGTAAACCGCTTGTTTCTTCCTTGGCCATACAGTACAACCCCTTCTAGTTACAGACTCTAATGACTGGAATCCAGTGTTGTATCAGGGCAGAACTGAGGAACAGTGTGCACAGAAGAGAATGATGTTGCCAGTCCTGCTTGCAGGATCATCACCCCAAGAAATGTTTTGTTTTGCTTTCAGTTGGAAAGCTATGGGCAATGCTGTGTATATCAACCAGTTAGAAGTGTTAAAAGATTTATCTCCAAAGTACATCATATCTAGGAAGTTCAAGGCTAACCAGACAAAGCCGAAGCTGATCTGATCTAATAATCTGATCTTTCCCATTTGAGTGGGAAGCTGGAATAGACAATCTTCAGAGTTCCTTTCCTTCCAACCTGAATTTCCATGGTTTTGCTTTACAGTTGGACAATCATCTTTTGTAGCTGTCATTACTCACTGATACATTACTGTGAACATTATTGGCGTTTTAAAGATGACTAGGAGTCTGCTCGGAAAACTTCAAGGCCACATTGCACAAATTTTTGTGCATGCACTTGAAGTAAAGAACCTGTCCCACTGATTTCCTAGAGAAGTAACATGCCTTCAGAAAAATCCTGGAGGAGTGGAAGAGTAGTAGAGAGCATTTCTTTTGAAGAAGACACTTTAAAAAAAGGCCTACAGAAAAGTACATGAGGGTGAGAGGGAGTACTAAGTAAATACCATGTACATCTACTCCTGTTATTCAGGTACACAGTTCTGATGTTTTTTCTAATTGTTGTGAGAAGGAATTCTCCAATGAAGTGAGTTTTCAAAAAAACCCCACTGACTAAAGATTTTTAGAAAATATGTTAATGTCAATGAATTTCTGCCAAAACACAAGCATGCTTCTTTTGGCAGATCTCACATGCTATGTAAAATCAGATACTAAACATAAAACTATAACTGATTCTTTCAATTCACCTGGATGTCTAGAGTTCATGGCTTCAGGACAGTCCCATAATACAGAATTCCACAGAGACAGGGACTTCATGGCTTCCAAAGTTCTGCTTTCAGCTCCACAGCAACAGGCAAAGAAGCCCTGAGACTAAGCTGGGAGCTTGGAAGATCCATCACTTGGACCAGAAGAACCTGGACTAACCTTGACTTCAAAGCGAAGAGCACGAAAACCTCAAGAGGTCTTTCTATCTTCCTCACCTTTAAGCCAGCATCACTAGAAGACCTGAATCAGATGCTTCTCACATTATGAGGAGGACTTCTATGGCTGATAGCCCCTCTGAGCTCTCTGCATCTTGTGACTGACACAGAGTTAGGAGTTTGACTCTCAGGAATCACAGCTGAACTGGGACGTGTTAGAACAGGTTTCCAAGGCTCAATAGCATTTCAGAATTTAGTGAGGGAAGTGGAGGAATGTTCAGAAATTTTCAAAGTTTCACCTTACATTTTAAAGAAATCCAAATTTTTATTGCTATTATGATTTTAAATAATGTGTCAGAATTGCCTAAGGAATGCCAATTCTGACTTCTGTCTAGACTAATGGCTAAATCTATAGAAAGCTGATTCTACAGCTCGCTCTCACTTCCCAGAATAAAACTTGTAAGCAAGGCAAACATAAACCTTTTTAAGGCAGGCAAAGGTACAAGCTAAAAAAATTTATGTTTAATCATAGCAGGTTTGCCTTGGCCTTGGCATAACTTCAAGTGTAAGGATATAGCCAGCAGTAATTAGGCCTAATTTTGTTGGCAACAGAAAGAAAAGAGGCAAATAAAATTCTAGCACAGTCTCAGCAAGTGGCAATTTTTCTGTACACCATGAGTCATACGCTGTTAGCAACAAAGAAGACACCGACTTCCTATCTCACCTATCTCATCTGTTTGCTTCAGTCTTCAGTGATGGCTGATACCCAAAGCAGAGTACAAGAAAATCTGCAATGAGCAATTCTAAAATAGGCTTCTCACAGAGAAATCTAAATCCTTCAAATCTTGCAAAATCTTTGCATTTTTTCACTGATCAGTGTGTGCCTGGAGGAACAAGAGCAGTATTCCTTCCAGAATTTAAAAAAAAGTCCTCCCTAGCTCTTGCATTCATTTTAGCATTCAGTTCATCTGAATGAGTGTTGATGTAGGAGAGTAGAAGAATTAAGCCACTATTAGTACAGAAAAGTTCATTTCCTTTAGTAGTAACTGGAGGCCATCTGCTACAACCAAAAATTATAAAAAGTTGACAGGCATCCAAAAGCAGTTTTCCTTCATTAATGTCTGTAGATCAACTGCTACTCTCTGTGTCACGCTTGTATGTCTTCATTCTGGGTACACAGAGCACCTCACAAATATGCTGGTTTATAGCCAGGGGTCAGAGGTGTTACAGAAACACCTCAGAAAATAAAATTACTGTCTTTACACAATGCATTGCAATTAACATTTCTTGAGAAGAGTTACACTGAAGTACTGCAAATCTACACTCACCTGTTTGGAATTCAAAATAATCAGAGTGAAAAGAACAGAGTTCAGAAAGTGGAGGGCAGTTTCTCTTGAAATGATCCGGACTTCAAAGTAAAGGTTCAATGTTTTACATACACAGAACTAAATGTTTGAACAGCTGGCTGTAGCATAAAATGCTTTCATGTAGAGAAAGAGCAGGCTGGAACAGTTATACATAACAATTTCTCTCAGAACAATCTGGACATTCCTGTATGCAATTCCTAACCTACAGTTTAATAAATGACAATGGACTTTGTCAGCCCTCTGGCATGAAATAGACACCATGAACACAGACAACACTGATCTCTGAGATACTTCAGTTTTTACAGTTACAAGGCTGCTGGGTTTTGTCAGACACAGTGAAGAAAACTTCAACCCCCTTCTTTTTTTGTCTGCCAAGGAAAGAGATTCTCGAGAAGTACATGCCATTCCTTCTCTCAAACATCTTCTGTCGACCATATTGAAATAACAGCTACAAGGCAGAAAAGTTAAGAAAAATTATTGCTAATAAGAAGGCAACATCGTTTTCTCTGGATGAAACATTGTCAATCTAAACGTAAGCTATGCTGCCCCAAAATCATTATGAGCTCCACACAGCTCTCATTAGATTTTCTTATCGGTAGTCATTATATTAGTCACCACATCAATTATCAATTTTCATGTCAATAGTTAAAATGGCATTGAAAATCCAAAGAATATCTGGTTCTCAGATTTGGGAAATATTTTGGGCATATTTTTCCTCAGTGTGAAGTGTAAATAGACCAGTAAAAATATGATGGAGCAGGGAATCCCAGGACCAGGAAAGAACTCATGATCATCAGTGACAGAGTAACTTCTGGCATATCTGCAATACAAGCTGAAAAAAAGAAGATTTGCATAGCAACATCTCCAAGCTTTTCAATATCCAAATCATATGATGCCCATGCTACCATAGGGCTCTGCTCTGTACCACAAAGCCTTGTAAACCTTACTCTATACCCTAGGTGCGACAAAGTTCAGATACATAGTTGCACCACAGATATCACAGTAGGACCACACATCAAGGCTTAGATTCCTACCATTCTGCCTTTTCCTACCTGACAAGAATTGCTGCTGGCATGCCAGTGGTTGCATCATTGCTTCTGTGCAACAAAGTCACCTAATAAGCACAGATGAATAATAATGCTGCATCCTGCAGCAAAAGCCTAGATCAAAAGATCATGCAATGTAATTATGATTCTCCGTGAGAGTCAACGACATCATCAATGATGTAACCACTTCAGCTTTAGTAAAAGCCAGGACGAGCTACTCACTATTCTGCATTCAGGCAGATAACCAAAAATTGCATTTAACACCCTGCACAAAAACAGTGCTAAGAAGCCACAGCAGGGTCTCCCCTCACTCTTCTTTAGGCAGCTGCCTTTAAACTGAGTATCTTGCCCTTGGTCCCTGCCTGTGCTATTCTTCAACTCAAATGCAGCAATGTCCGTGTCTAGCCATGTATCCTGCTGATCCAGACCCAGACCTTTACCTACAAACCTGAACTCCTGACATGACATTGGACCTGCCTCATTGCCATGTGTGCAAAATGATTTGGACTCTTGGCTAAACTTCAATACCATCAACAAACATACTCTGCTCATTTCACTTTGCCACTGTGGAACTGTGCTCCTGTTGGTGAGGTCACTTTTTAACATGGTTGGCTTCCTCTACAGAGAAGCCTGCCTTTGATGCTCTCTGAGAGTCTATGCCTGCTATCAAGAAAATAAGAATTACAGTAACATCTTCCTGAATATATATTTAGAGTACAGACATATTCATCAAATGGCTTCTAAGTGAAGAAAAACTGAATGAAAAAAATTGATTCATGCAATTGGATGTGAAAATTTTCTTGTGTCTAGAGAAATGTAAATGTGTTTTCAGATCAACATAACACCACAATGAAATTTGTAAGGCAAGTGGTTCTTAGTCTTCAAAGACAGAATTTTGCCAAATAATTATTTGTAAGGTCATATAGCTGTAAAAATTTACATAATGAGGAACACACATAAGAATTTATGAGTGATTTACGTCATAACTAAGACGGGCACAAGTCTTTTCCCAGCAGTGATTGATTTCTAGTTTGTACAGTGCACATATATTTGTCACTCAAATAGACTGTTCTACGTGAGTTTTTCATCATGGATTTCAGTCTGCATTATTTGTGTTGCACTGATCTACATTTCAAGATTTGTCCATAAAGAAGAGAAAACACAGCAGAGCTAAGTATTCAGACAGGGGAAAAATAATTTTTGTTCATATCTAGTAAACGTGTCACACAGGGATAGTGTAAGGATCTACTTAGTTAATATTTCCAAAATACTTCAATGTATGGCTACAGTATTGTAATTATACACAGAACAGATGGCAAGACAAGGTATTCATGTAGATCATCCAGCTTAGTTGCCTCATGGATTTGTACCAAATCATGCATTTACTAGTAAAGTTTTGTTCTGCTGACTGTATACAAGCTAAATGAGACCCTAAATTCTTCTGAATACTCTTAATGGAAATTCTGCAATGGGTATGGAAACAATATACCTTGAAATAGGATACTTAGTGTACAAGTAACTTCAGTATCCAATAGAGCTGCTAAGTAAGTATTCATTTAACATTCACACTGTAAATATTCAGAGGTGTCTGCATGAACTCCTAGTTGGACCAGCAGTCTTTTCCCACCGGTTACGTCTTTTTTTCAGAAATAAAAAGAAACTTTCATCAACATAGAAAAAATTAGTTTTCTGAAGGGTAATATTTCAAGAGAAATGAGAAAACCTCCTTGCTGGACAACTCAAAGCTGATGTGGGCAAAGCAGTTTGAGTTGCCACAATTTTGTTCTCTCTTTTGAAATTCTGTATGAGAAGTATAAAAAGGACCTACAGTGCTTCAGGTCACCAGTGATTTATTTATTCTTTCACTGAGAATACAACCTTTACATTTTAAGCATGTTCTGATTACACTGAACACCAGTCGTCCACCCCCCCCCCCC
>Ga0065711_1034188_pt1 | contig 24176 bp, 9 predicted proteins | sample Hoacrofraction12_FD_59098 | JGI IMG/M metagenome (GOLD analysis project Ga0065711, IMG submission 59098) | Hoatzin crop microbial communities from Cojedes, Venezuela - Epithelial fraction 12 v2 (version 2) | ecosystem: Host-associated > Birds > Digestive system > Esophagus > Crop | place... | reverse complement strand
TCCTTCTCTGGAGATATTCAAGACCCACCTGGACAAGGTCCTGTGCAGCCTGCTGTAGGTGACCCTGCTTCGGCAGGAGGGTTGGACTAGATGACCTACAGAGGTCCCTTCCAACTCCTACTATTCTGTGATACTGTGATTCTGTGATTCTGTGATCATTGCAGACCTTTAAAGGTCTCTTCCAACCCAAACTATTCTATGGCTCTATGATGCTTCTGAACAGGAGATCTGCCTCTAAAGATAAATGTCATGGTAAAGCAAACTATCTGAAAGAGAAGAAATCAGTTAGAATAGTTTTAGTCAAAGACACCAACTGAACGTAATTCCTTGGTATGGCTAGACAAACATGATAGAGAATGTTACTGGAGCTTAATGGGTTACTGTGGTTTAGGGAGTTCAGTCTAATGTGTCTTATTTCAGAACAGCCAGGATGGGCTACAACCATATGCATTGTCAGTTGCCAGGGCTTATCTAATGAGTAACAGTTTGCTATATAATGATACCACAATCAGTTGCTGTCATCAGCAACCACTAGCTGTCAGTGCCTCCTATCTTTCAGTGGTTGCATTGAGGGAAAAGGCAAAAATATTCATTGACTAAAATTAAATCAGACTTTTATTATATAGGTGAAATTTGGCACTGGGCAGTGTGACAAATTCCAAGTTGTTGATGTACCTCTGTGTAATAGAATATCAAAAGAAGTTTAATGATGTGTGCAGACCTTATTGTGAATTTTTGTACAAGAGCAAACTATATCCAAAGACTGCCCTCATCCACAGCCTTGAGAAACAGACTGAGAGTCATGACATGAGTTCATTAGTGTAAAAGTTAGGTATTTGTGTAAGCTTAATACCTAACTTCCATCTCTAGTAGATGGAGAGGAAATAACTCTTCCAGAAACTGATTCATCCCCAGTTTCCTAAGAACTCAGTATGATGTTCAAAAACGTATCACAATACATGCTATTGCTAACAATGTTCTAATGCTGACACAAAGTGGTTAGCATGAATAGAATAAAATAATTGCTTTCCCCTTTTTCTGAATAGAGAATATTGCTGTTTTGAGACTTAAGAAAATTTCATGGGCATGAAACTTCTGCTTATATAGACTTACATTAACTTAGTTGCAACAAATTATCTTACAAATGAAATTGAAGAACATTTTTCTTCCCTCAAAGGGTAGCAATTTGTAGTTGAGTCACAACAGTACTTGTTCCAATTTGCCCCCAGTTCTTAAAAAGTCTTGTATTAAGAATATTTTTTTCTGATGAAGCTGTTGTTGTATTGGAGAGATCGGTTGTGTATTCCATTGTGCTTGGTTGTTTTTTTAGAAGTGGATTTTTCCAGGAATGAAAACCTAGTTTCTAAAATGCAGACAAAAAGTGTAAGTCCTCCCTTCTCCACCCCCAGCCCACCCTCGCATTTAGGTGATGCCTTTATCTCAGAATCTTCTGTGACAGGTTCGGTGTCAGATCATGGACTGACATTACACTGTGACTTCTATTAACCTAATGCCTAACAACAGTGCTGTAAATCTGAAAATATACTGTAGCAGTAGCTTTTGCCTGCTGTTACACAGCTATCAACAATAAAATTTTTCCTTAAGACATGCAGCAGTGGGCTTTAGTGTATTTCTGAAGTTTTATAGTACAGAAACACTGCCCAAAATATAACCCAGCATTTGAAGCATGGACCATGAAAAACTTCATGGTCGATTCAGTAAATAAAATACTTTTATATGCATGATTTACACTCTAGATCTCAATGTCTTTTTCAAAGGAGATTCGTAAAGAATTGAAGGAAATAAACTGAGGGAAAACCAGTTAAGTGCTTGCCTGTGCTTGCCTATGTTTGATTTTTCTGATAGTCCCGTAGAGGCACCTAGAACTGCGATTGCTGTTGTCTCTTAGCATAATGAGAATGGAAGTGCCAGTACATTGTATCAAACCTGAGTGTGAAAAATGACTGCTCTTGAAAACCTTTTACTCGGGGCTAAGCACAAAAAAGGCCTTCTCAGAAGTGGGTAATTCAAGTGCATTCATCAAAAACGTACATCCTAAAATGCTGAGCTCAGCTCTGGAAGTGTCCAGGCAGCAAGCTCTGTCTGGGACTAGCCCCATCTCAGTGGACTCAGCTGGAATCTTTCCATTTATGACAGGGTTGGGGAAAACCTTCAGGGTGAAGTAATAACTGGTAAAATGCAGAAGGGACCGACTCTGCTGTCAGCAATGTCTTTCTCTTATTACAAACAGCATTTCTTTCCCAAAGAGAAAGACCTCCTTTTACTCAAGCTGAGCAGTAATCCATGAACTAATCTGTCATCAGTTTTATATTAAATACCCTTACAGGTGGTTGTGTTTTGTAACACTTTAAATACACTTTATTAACTGTGAATTTAATGTAAACAAAACTATTTTATAGAAAATATATTTTCTTTCCATCTGAAGGAGGATGTCACCTAATCACATGATCATCTTTACGTTTAAGGTAAGGAGGGCAGTCAGATCAAGAATAGTCAGATAAATATTCCTGCATTAAGACAGAAATGTTTCTGCCTTACATCTGTTAACTGTGATAATGGTATCTAGATGCTACAAAATAGCTTCTTCTCATCTGCATATTGTCTTTGCTGGTATCTGATATACCTCACCTCCCCTTCATCTCAGCTTAACACCACTCACTTATGCATGCGTAGCATGTGCAAGTGTGAAAAAAATAACTTCTCTTGTAGGAGCTTAAGGTGAATAAATCTTTGATGTACACTGGTAAGCTATTCTAATCTTTGCAGTCACTGTATGAGATATCAACTCTTTAATATTCATTCCTCTTGGAAAGCTGTACAATTGATCTCATGAAGTTCTAAGTAAATCTAGGATTTAATGCTAGAATAACTTGGTGTACATCTTTTTAAAAATACTTATAATAATCAGAATGCCTCCATAATAGGCATAACTGAATTATGCCATGTTAAAAAGTAGCATATTTATCATCAAATATTTTTAAATTTCTGTGCAGAATACTTGTGCATTCTGCCAGTTTACACTATTAAGCCAGTGAACATGGAACAGATTCTCAATTGATGAAAACTGAGAAACTCCCAGGACTTTGCTACCATTATTTTTTTCAGCGTGGAACTTTATTAAAATTTAAAATATCCATTAATGTTATCATATTTCACTTACTATTTAAGGATATAGATGCAGGCTTTGAAATTCTATTGTATCTCTTTATCTTTGAATTTTCTTCTGCATTTTGCTGAATTAGGCAAAAGAAATGAACATTTTTAACAACTTTCACCTTTACTGCTAAAGTATTTGTACAAGAGTGATACTGAAAAATTGTGCAATCTTTATTTTGATCAGAGCTACCATAACATTATGCAAACAGAATTACCAAGACAGTTTTTCTGATACAATTTTTCCCTCCCAAAAGCAGACCAATACACTTTAAGGGGTGCAACACATCATTACAATTGGTTATAAACTGAGTAGAGAAATATGACTTAATATACTTTTTCAATTACTATATACAGGTGATTTTGTGTATGTAATGGCATGTAATAACATTTTTACTACAAGCAAAACAAATCTTGAGCCCTGGTATTTCAAAACCATTTGTGGCTGTTTGGCTCAAACGTTGTGTACAGTGTATGTTACAGGAAATCGAAAAGTCTGGGTAGGAACTGCTTCTTTGCTACATACTGGTATACTGTCTAGCATGAGGTCTTTGATTCAGAAATGGGTACAACTATAACAGATAAGCAATGAAAGACAATAAACAGTAGGAATTGTAATTGTTGGTGTTTGTATTATTAATACAGAAACTTCCTCAAAGATATTCAGCCATCTCACTTGTATACTCTTGTACAAATGATCCTCTGCCATTCTTTCTTTGTCAATTAGGCGAGGGTATGTAGCAAATTAGGATGAATTCCAGCTCTGCCCACATTATTTGATTGGTTCCTCCCATTCTCATTCAGTGTTTTATACACTCTTGATGAGGGATTTGGAATCCATGCATCTGGCCCAGTAGCCTGGATAAATACAACAGCAGCCCTCAAAGGCCTATTCTGAATGAGACAGATATTTTTTTAAAAAAACAAAACCCAAAACAAAACCAAAAAAATACCTTATGATGGTATAATGAGTTCTGTTTATACAGCAGCTGTAGGAGCATAAGCTTCAGGGATTTTGTTTCCCCTTCTGACTTTGCTTTGCTTGTACTCACAAACCTTTCTGGCAGGATGGGTCATTTCCTAAATAATCTCAGCGGCCCAGAACCGATCGTACTCTCGACCAAATCACGCCCTGCTGGTCCCTTTCACATCAAAGCTGTGAGGCATTCTGGTTCATTATCATTTACAGTTTCTTCATGACACATACAGTATTATAGCAAGTCAAGACAGACTGTACGTCTTTTGACTTCGTTTGCATTCCTCCCTTGTTCAAGCTGGTCTTATTGAGATCACTGAAGAACATGATTTCCTTATTTAAATAGGATTTGCATTTCTCAGGCTTCTTTAACAGCCTTTCTTTTAAACATTGCTTTTTGAAGATTTGCCCCCACATTCCTACCAAGTAAGTCTACAAAGAGCATTGTGGGCTCCGAATGTCCTTCGCGCTGTTAGCCTAGTGGAGGGCATTATGACATGTGGCGTAAATAAAAATTAACAGAGATAACAAGGACCTTAACAAAGGGAAGCATTAAGATCTCTAGAGCAGCTCTACTATAAAATCTCAGTGACAGTCTTGGGTTTCTGTCAAGCTAGAGCAGCTGCAGCAAATTGCTGATGAAGTTAGTTAAAAATACAGCAGTGGTAAGTCCAGGCAATCACACACCCAAACAAAGATCAATTTATTTGTATTTTTGCATAATCTCTCCAGGTGGTTAGACTCCAGCCCTGTACTCTAGAATTTACCCTGAATTGAGTTTCCCTTCCTTTCAGGGCTGACTGATATGGCTGGGATCCAAACAACCTTCAAATCAATGACAGTGAGTGAAATTTCACACGAGGGATTACTTATTAACTTAAACACAGTTTCAGAACACCAGGTGCTGAGATGAAGATGCGTGGTCAGATTTAATCTCCCACTTCCTTTAGTAGATCACCCAGATATACGTATATAAGCTGGAGTCCTGGGCCAAAACATTTTGAATTCTACATGAATGCTGTTCATATAGAATATTGAATTCCAGGAGCTGAATCAATTCACAGAAACTAGGTCACCCCTGTAGCTGAAAGTGCTGGGAACTCTGTGCTTAGCTCAGGTCTTGCTTAATTGCCCAAACTAGGAACTGTAACTGTGTCTGATCTATCACATATGTCGTTATCTCTTCAAGCCTTATTCTCCCCGTAGAGATAATTTGGGGAATGATGTCCATAACTATTAGGCAATTCCTTATTTCCAGAACTGCATGACCCACTTTGATCTTGTGGGTTAGTAGGTGGTGGAAGAAGAGATGAGATATTGACTTTATAGCTTCTCAGACAACCTCAGAAATTAAACTATTGTTCTGTATTATCATATATCTTTGTAATTCCTTTGTACTTGTGAACCCCAGGTCACAAACTAGCACACTATGAAGTGTTCAGCAATTTCCATACCATAAATCCTGCTAAGGATTAAAGATTCTTTTCTCAGCATTACTGTCCAATTTCTGTAACATCAGGATTAGCTTATTTAGGTAAGCTATTAAGTCTGTGGTTGTTTAACCAAAAATTAACCTCAGAGTTTTGAGAAAATCTCAGAGTAACAGCTATTTCCAGAAATGCAAGATTACTTGGTTTTTGTGGCAATGCTGTCTGCATTGAAAAATCCTCCCATTACCACTTCTTTGAATAGCAGTGAACAATACTTGGACCAGATCTAAATCTTATGCAGCACTGAGTATCAGTGACGATTTTTGTGGAAAATACCTTTAAATATGGTATTTGATTCCTAATGAAAGAACAGGTTCTTGGAGTTCATCAGGAATTAATTTTTGTTGTATGGAAAAGGACAAAAGCAAAAAAGCTGACTTTGAAAATAAAACACCAAACAAGGAAAACTTCATAAACATGTGAGTTCTTATACCAAAACACAGGAAAGAGCCAACCTGAATATTCTGAGTATATTGACAACCCAAGAGAAAAAAAAAGATTTGATTGAGAGCATAACTTCCAGTAAAAATTTAATTTTATTAAAATAGGTATTTCTTGGGGAAGTTCCTATGTAAGAAAAACAAAACTGGGAACTAATCCAAAACAAATAAAAGCTTATAAAATACCTAAAATACTATTCCATCAGTCCTAATCACAAGTTGCATGAATACCACTAAAATAACTGTACCATGTGGCTTGTTCATATGTTTTCAGAAACCCACCTAGCCCTGTAGAGAAGCTGGCCCCCTAAAAGACATTAAATAACAAGCTACCAATTTACCAATCTCAGGTTGATATTATGCACATTGTACCTACATTTCCAAAAATAAAGAGGTGGTGCACTTTGTTCTTTAAAAAGGCGCATGTAGATTCTTAATGAAAAGCTGCTGAGAATCTAAAGCAGTTAAAGGCAACTGTGACTAGAGGAAACCAATTTGTAACCATTGGTTTCACAGCAGGCTGTCATCTCTCTGCCTCTATTCATTTGCTTGTTTTCTGGTTCAGTAAAATCTCTGTTCTACTATTAAGATTTAATGGCATGGTAATCTTTATAAACCTACTAGATTTTTTTGGAATATATTTAAGAAAAATAAATGTATAGGAGCTTGTGTCGTATTCCTTAATTAAGATTCCCTGGGTGTGCGGGCAGGCGCGTGTTTGGAATCCAAACCCATTCACACTTCCTACTCACAAACAAGGCTCTGGTTGGAGGTAAGATACTGATGATAATGTTTCCTAACACCCCACATTTTAATACAAAAAAAAAAAAATAAAAATCCAAGCTGGAAGAATTTTAACACAGATTTAAAAATCTCAGATGTGTCAGCAACCCTCAGAGTGATAAAGAAGAGTTAGGCTGTTACAACTGCATGGTCTGGAGCGAAATGCAGGGTTACTTGAAGCCATGAATTCAGGCTGCAGTAGCAAGGGGTGAGAGGATGTGGCTGGACCACTTCTCACAGCTGTTCCTGAATAAACTTCAAGGCAATTCACTTCTGGAAGTGAGGGCTCACAAAGACAGGCAGTCACAAGCCTAGAAAAGCCACTAAAAGTGGATCTGCCAGGGGAAATGCACTGTTTTCCAGAGGTTAAGTCAACGTGCTGCGACAGCTGTGTACTCTAATTAAGCAGGGTGATGCAGTTTCTACTTCTTTTTCTTTCTTCCACTCAGGATAAACACCACGCCAGGACAAAGAGGAGAAAAAAGAAAAAGGTGTAGAAATGAAAACATCACAACTGCCCAGCGAAAGTAGCTGTAGTGGCAAAACCTGTGGCAAACTCTCACTAGGACAATTGTACACAAAATGGATAACAGTAAAAAATATTCCTTATTTCTTTATCCCTGCTTCTCTGACACAATAAAGCCACAATTTTCCCTAAGAAGCTTCCACTGGGGGGTGGCGGGGTGGGAAGGAGGGCATTACTCTGGATTAGTCACTACTGGATGTTGTTAGCATTTCTTAGGTATTGGGTGTTGTAAGTCATCTAAGTCCGTATTTTTGCAGAATAAAGGAGACACATTCAATCGTGAACAATCCCACTCTCAGGCTGGAACTCTGCTGGCTGTTTCAGCAGCGTTAGCCACCTTCCACCCTCTTTCCCAGGGAAGGGTGTTGGGTGCACAGGCAGGAGTATATGAAGCAGCTTTTCTCACACTTGTTCATGCTCTTCCTAACGTGGCAGCCTAGGAGTGAGGAAGAATGATAGTTAACAACACACCAAAATATTTCCTAATATTTTTAATCCATCCTCACAAGCCTATTAGCTTGTGAGAACATTTTATCGTGCCTTGCCCACATCTTCAGAAATTGCTGTTTGTGAAATCAAACAGATCACTTTGGCTGATTGCACAATAAATCAGTGCCACAACATTACTTACATACCATTCATTGCATACTTTAAAATGTCAACCTCATTTTTTCTCTGAGACAAACAACACAATAGTCTCCAAAAATGTCAAGTTTGGCTTGTTTTTCATCCCTCTCCCTCACAGTGAATGGACAAACAACCTGGTCACATATAAACTCCTCCCTCAAAAAGTCCTGAAAGTGTCAGCAGTTTTCCCAGAAATAATGTTAAAAGCTGCGTGATGTTATTGATCTACTTGGAGAATGCCAAAACCCATAAACATTAATTAAAAAAAAAAAAAAAACCCAACTCATGACAAATGAAGGCTAAAAGAAGAAAAAATAAAAACTACATATTATTCCACATCAGCCATACAAGCACCTGATAAATATCTGGAGCCTTATATCAAGCTCTGGTCCACTGATTCCCTTACTGTTTTGCAAGAGATAGACCTGTTGGTGGAAAACCAAACTTCAAGACTGCACAGCTCATGGGCCCATTTAAGTCTCTTTTTACAGCTGTGACTATTACCAACTGAAAGTTCAATCTGTGAAAGCAACCAGAAAAAAACCCAAATCTAAAACTTAACCAGGTTCCTACTGTATTTGCAACATCACAAATATCTTTTTTCTTGCTATAATTCAGTTTACGATTTGCCTTAAGGAAAATCAACATGACCAAATTACAGCTGGCAATACTGAAAAAAATGTAGACATTTTTCAGATATGTACCAACCCATTCATAGTAGAAAAAGAGAAAATAGTGAAACAAACAGACACAGAAGCAGTAAAAATCTTTGGGGAGACACTATTACTTGTACTTTTATTTTTGCTGAATCAGGCCAGATGCCAAAGGCAAGTTTCACAGTGTCCCCCTCCCAAAAAGGATTTTGAAGCTAAAAGATGCTGAACCACGCTTCAGAGGAGCAACCACCTGAAGCTTTCTTGCAGTGCCTTTCCCTAACTGCTAAGATACAAAGCACAGCTTTAAGACCAGTAATAATAATTTGTCCCCAAACACCTCGATGTTTCATGTATGTAAAATCACCTGGACTGTCACTGTACACTGAGCCAAGAAGGAAGCTGAACACCACCATGAGCATTGAGGGTTTCATGTCAAGGATAACATCAGAATCTCCAGCTGATTCCTCAGTCCTCTGTACTGAGAACTAATATCTTGCCCTTTACTGTTGACTTAGATATCTGCACTGATGCAGTCACTTTGTTGAAACAGTTTCATCACTAAAAATTAACACAATAGTAGGAAATGACTAAATATTTCTTCCAGACGCAACTCATTCTCTGTAAAAAGAGAAGGTCAAAATGCAGGAAACCTTAATCCACGTTCCTCTGACTGCCCCGTTCTTTCCGAGTGTTGGTAGAACTGCTCCGACTGCAACTTTCTAACAGCTCTTTAGTTTATTTGCTCCCTCATTTACCTTCTAGTCAGTAAATCTATTATTGGTAAAATGCTTTGGCCTGGGATAAGCTTATTCCCGTTATCAACATTTCTCCTATTCTAAAAAGAATTTAAATGGTGACTAATAGCATTTGTTTTAATCACTTTTGCAATTAACTGTGCAAACCTATCTAGTCAAAAGATATGGAAATAATTAAAGTGGACATTTGCATCCTTTTTCATTTTTCTTCTTTTCTTCTTTTCTTCTTTTCTGTTATCTATGGCAAGACATTCCAAGCCTGGAAATACTTTTTTCCTGAAAAAAAATCAGAGGTAAAAAAGCATTTTCAGAAAGTACGCTGGGAAAATTTTACAGGCTATAAGCTTCCTTTCAGTCACGCTACACCATTTTTGTGCAACTCAAGGGACCTTTATTAAGCCTAGTCTTTACTGTAAACAGGAATACGATCCAAAGTCTCTTATAGAGTCATGTATTAATCGTTATTCAACTTTTTTATTTGTTTGCATTGCCTAAGTGTCTGAGTCACAGGTCAAGATCCCACTCTACTATGTTCTGTACAGACATGGAGATTTAGACATATGCTTTTGGGTGCCTGCCAAATGGTTGATGATTCCTATAACCTAGAAACAGATAATGATTTTATAAGAATAATGGAATTGCTTGTTGCTGATCAGTCAGCCACACTTGTACTCCATAACCTGCGTAAGAGTGAAGATGAATTGCTGGCTGAAATGCTCAAGGGCAGCAGGCTTGGCCCTACACCCGACAACGCCCACGTACCTCAAGGGCAGGGAGAGGGATGTCGAGAGACCACTCTACCAAGCGCCCTTTGCATTGCTGGCAGGGTGGTAGCAATGAAGAACCCACCTGAGGAGCTACAGGAAAAGTCTGTTTGGGAGATCTGTTTCACCCTTTCCCACTGTGCAGCTGCAATGTGGAGACCATGCCCTAGGTTTGCAGAGAACCAGTCATCAGTCATGAAAGAAGATGGCTGCTTTTCACACAAGATATTGGATGGAAACCCGGCTTTACCCTTTATGCTCAAGCCTGGATCAGATGCAAGATAGTTTAGTCCTGCAAGGGGAATCCGTGGGTGTGTTCTCAAAGACTAGTTGAAGCCCATGACACCACCTCTCCCAGAGGCTGACCTGCACTGCTGAAATGAGAAAGAGTTCTCCAGCAGGCGCTTTCTCTCTCCATTAACTGTGACACAGAATTATGAGTTCTCCTCTCCCATACACATTTGTTGCTTACATTTCTTTATAGGAGGAAAAACTGTGTGTGTGAGCACATCTTCAGTAAAAGAGGGGTTTGATTTCTCAGTGCACTAACACATTTCTTGAAGGAGCTTTTTTCCACAGGTTGTGCGTATGGGAACTGACGAATTAAACTAAAAAACAAAATATCTTCTCCCACCTTTCTTCTGGAGGTGTGAAGGTCTTGGCATGCTTAGCTAGGAAAGTTCTACTGTTTATCTCCTTCCCATTAATTTGTACAAATACATGAAAAATCAAACAAAGAAAACTCAACAACTCTCTTTTTTGTCCCATTAGAAAAGCTCATCTTCTCAATCCAATCAATGTCGGCAGTAAATCCATAAAAAGTAATGATATATAACACTTGTCATAGATTTGGCTCCAACAGTTTAATTAATTTAGTCCATTTGGGAGCAGATGACAAGGCTTTTTTTTTCAGAAACCTTCATTGATTCCTTTTAAATAGTGCTGACACAAGTGGAAGTAATTCAAATTAATGACAAAGTTCTACTTTGGGTTGAGATTTCTTAAACAGTTCAGACTATAATCAGTATTAATCCACCCAGATTTAAGTCTTGTATTAAATATAAACAGAGTTGAGAGGTGTTTTTAGTGACAAATAAAAATAATGAGGAAGAAGTTCTATTCTTTCCTTCCACTTCTCTTAATATCCACATGATTGGTTGTCTGACCTATTCTCTGTGTAGTGACAGAAAAAACCCCAAAACTTTCCAGAAGACGTTGAAAAGGAATCTATGAAGAGGAGATCAAAACTTGGAGGATACATAAATAGCTTAAATTATTTATTAGGAACTGCTTTGTGCCTGGAATTGAGAAGGATAAATAATTTCAGAGAAAATGAGAATCTCACTTCCTTTGATTATGATGATACTTAATAGTTATTTGCATTAAGGTAGCAAAGTGGGTTTCTCTGTGCACGCACAAAAAATGTTTTTCCCCAAATCTTAAGCCTCTACTCACAAATATACCAAATTACATTTGTTTGTTGACACAGAATTATTTTATTCATTTTCCAAAGATGAAAATGAAAACAGCTCCTCAGCTGAAGTTTGACACAAAACATTAGTAGGTGGGAGAAAGACCAACTTCACTGCAAGCCTATTTTATAACACCATTACTCACCATCCAACCACCATCTAACAACCAAAGATAAGTGCCTTGGCAGGATGATCCTGCCCATACTGGAAGAACTGAATTAATTAGCACTAACTGACCACCCGCTTAAACTCCAGAGTGGACCCCTCATGGAGATGAACAGCACAGATCAGCACTACCTTGGAGCTGTGGCTTTCCTTTATGCAGACCCAGGAGGACTGCACCCCTGCTGAGCGTGTTTGAGGAGGTGCCACCACACAGATGTCAACTGCAACAGCAGTGATTCAGAAGAGACATTAAAAAAATACTTTACAATTTTAAGGACAGTTTGACAAACAGATTTCTGAAGAAAACCACAGTCTCTTTGTTAGGTGATGTGTTTTAAAAGTTTGAAAACACTGTCAAGAACTGACCTTGAGTTGGGGGAGAAATTGGACTAGCTGACCTCTCAAGGTCCTTGAAATACTATTTCTGATTTACAAACAGAGAAAAATGAATCCTGCCCTTGGAAGGAAAGCTCAAATTATGAAGAAATTTACTTAGGAGGGAGAGTATTTTAAGCTTTGCAGAAGGATTAAAAATAGCTATGAGCTCCAGCATAAAAGTGGTACTGTTAAGTGAAAAACCTTTATACAGGTTAATCAGCACCCTTGTCCTTCAGAGAAATACCATTCACAGATAAGAGGCACAGCCTTCCAGACCAGAGGAAAGGTCACTTTCATGGTGGGTTTGAATGAAGATTTAGACTTGCCTTTGGATTTTTTTTGTTTTTTTCTTATTGTACATACCTGTTTCTCCACTTTCATGGGGGGTAATTTCTTTACAAGACTATTGCATAAAAAAACAAGCTTGAAAAGGTGAAGGCAGCCCACTGAGAGTGCACAGAGCAATAGGAAGCACTCAGAATTTGAAGCGAGTCAAAGAAATCTCAACTGTGCACCAAAGAGAATGACTGATTGCCAAGATAAATTCTCATGCTCATGCCAGGTAGCGCAACCATCCTTCATTACACACCCAGGCCCAGGCTTGAAAAGTTGGTAGCAACTCCAGTTGCCTGCATTTCTGTCACTTTGGGATGACCTAGATTGGAAAGAGGAAGAAGGGAGAAGTGAGGAGTGGATATCCAGACCTTAGAGTAAACGTCATGGGATCAAAGTTTTGCAAATCTGGTGAAGAGCTATTTTGGGTTGAACAACATAAAGCTAATGCATTAAATAACACTACTGCCAGATAATTAAAGTTACATCTTTTTAGCTGGCCTAGAAGTTGGTCTGAGACTGACTTCATCTGTTGTGACAGAAAAATAAAACCAAGGTCTGTACAAAAACTGAAGACCCAACAGATTACCTCAGCTAAACCACACCAGGATCTGAGGCAATAGCACAAGTTAAAATAAGTTGGCTACCAAATACTTGTGTCACCTTTGTCTTCCCAGTTCAAATGACTTTTTTTTCTCATTTATTAACTCATATATAGCCATGTTTATTGGGAAAGCATTGAATGCGACACTGGAGCAAGGCTAAACCACCTCCATAATAAGATACCTTCCTCCACTGGGCTCTTGTCAGATAAATCATGTTGTCCCTGGTTCAGAACTGGAAAAGATGAGCCTGTTTTATTGTTAGCCGTAATTCAAAATGTGGACATGTCCTCAAATTATGTTAGAGCTTTAGTATTTTCCACAAAAGATCCACAGTACCATCTGAATATTCACATACTGGTACACCTCTCTTGCAGCCTTGCTGCACAGGAAATGTTAGGACCAGGGAATGTAGCCAACAATGCCAGCCACCTCACACTCTGTTAAAGGGCTGCAGCAACTCATGAGAATTCATGAGAAGAGCTGTTTAAAAAAATATATTCTCTCTCTCATGGGAAAATTTTTATTTTTCATCACCTCCCCCAATCTTTAAATATGTGTTTCTACTTGCCCCAGATTAAGATGTTGCTTATAAGATCTGTGACTTGTCGTTTAACAACACCACTTATTTTTGCCAGGGTAATCAATGATTTTGTTTATTTTAATAAAAAAGCACTTTGTTGGAATATGATTTGTCTGCATGAAATACATTTGTTAGTGGCAAAAATAGAAGACTAGAACTAAGGCTGACCCTTCTCTTCCCCTTCTTCAGCTACCACCAGGATTTGGGAGCTTCACACTCTTTAAAAGAAAGGATAAAAATAGCCCTAATGAGCAGCTCTGTAACTACAAACAGCAAGTATTTCAGTCAGAAAGAAACGTCACTGCTAAGATTTCAGTGGTTGTTATATATAACAGCAATTTAAAAACATATAGTGTAAAAATGATGAAAGCTACCTTGACAGGAATGCTTTTAAATCTGCAAGATTTATGGAAATATGAAATAAATATTTAGCACGTTGATTTTACATGCAAGAAGGAGTCAAATGCATGCCATTACCAACATCTTTCCTCCCTCCCCCACTACTGGCTTCAAGGCAGTGAAACACACCTCATTTTTTGTATGTGTTCTGTTATTCTTTTGTGCCTGGAGACACTCATATGAATCATTATTTAAGAATAAATAAATAAAATCTGGTGCATTCATTGTGTGGCGTAGAAGAGTTCAAACGCAATTGAAAGCTTATTCTCATCGCCAGGTACATTGTGTAGCAGGCAATGGTTTCAAATATTAAATAAAGCTGGAGACAAGGGAACAAATATTCCCTGTGAATAGGTAGGGAATTAATTGAAGGCTGCCCCTATTGTTCTACCATTGTAATCCAAAACACACCTGCAAGGGCTTCCTTCCTTTTTCGATTCACATGGACAACAACTTGAGGGGGGGGGAGGGGGGTGTGGGTTGAAGAAAAGAATAAAAGGAAGTAAAAATGAAGGGAAGGGAGGGAAGATGAGAATAAGAGAAAAATCTTGTTTTTTCCCGTCATCTAAAAAGAGTTAATCAAAGTAAAATATGTGTTACCATAGAAGGGGGGAGGGGAAACGAGCTTAAGAGATTAAGTGCATAAATGGAATGGAATTTAGACTCATGCCATTACAGTCAGTAATAGAGATTTTTTTTTCCTCCCCCAAACAAATATCACAAATAGAACCAAACAGTAAAGGATAATTTGGGGTGGTAGTTCTGAAGTCCTCTATTCAATGTCAAGAGAATGCATGAACAGTGATGCATGCTATCTGGCTGAGAAAAGGGAATTCTAAAGTAGGCTCTGTTCTTCATGGCCAGACAATTTCTTTTTTGTGTTCTGCCAGAACTCTAATTGTAAAGGCCTTTTCAATTGCACCAATCAGCCATGTCTTTTAAGTTGGCTCCCCCCATTCCATTATTCAGCTGACAAGCAGTTATAAAAAGAGAGATTTTTTTTTCCACACAGGCAGAAGCTATACGAAGATAAGTGACGCCAACTACATTTAAATTTTAAAACCAGATTCTTTCATAAAATTGTAAGTTTCTGCCATTCACTTCTTATTTTATCAACTGGTAACTGGAAACACTTTCTCCCATCAAACAATAGTAAAAGGAGATAAGCTAGTGAAATACCTCTGAGTAGGAATACAGACAAAACAGAATGCTGTAAAAAAGGGACAGATTGTAGCCAGCCCAGAATAAAAGGACTGTAGAATATTTCATGCCATGTAAAAAAATGACCCCTCAAATTTAGAGTACTAGATATCATGTTTTCATGATAGATAAAACCTTAGGTTTCTGAGGCTGATATTGCAGCCAAATACTGGCACATTGTTCACATCTGAAAAAACAAATAACATGGAGAAAAAAAGTGTTAGGTGGAACATGTTTATTTTAGTTGGGTGGAGTCATATCATACCTTTTCTGTTACAAAGGCGTCTGAATTTTCTGAAGCCAGATACTTCTCTTATCCTGAATTGGTAAATGACTCATGTGATTTCAGTGGTCTTATTTGAGATAGGCTCCAGCAAAGAGTAGAAAAGAAAGCAGAAGCTGCCAGCACGATTTACAACTTCATCTGTGCAATATTATTCCACACACTGGATTATGGACTGTCCAGAGAGGTTTGAAAGAAAGAGCTCCATGAGAATAAAACAAAAAGGAAGTTTAGGGGAGATATCTTCTCCTATTTTCAACCTTCCAAAGTATGATCAGCTGCTTTAGACAACTTTTGGATACTTGAAAATTTTAGATTGGCCATTCTGCTGACATGAGAGGAAAACATTGTGGGCTTTCTACATTAATTTAATTGAGAAGAAAGGAATTTAAATTGTAATTACTGAAGATATTTCATAAATAAGAAGTGGCATTAGAGTATGTTAGAATGTGTATTCAGGAAAAGAATTAACAAAATATAAGGAAATTCCACTGTTAGACCTGCACGTTAAAAGAAAAAAAAAGCATTGAAAGAAGACGAAAGGCCTTCTCCAGTCTGGAAAGAGATCATAATTCAGGCAGACCATAAGAAGAGACACATTCCGGACACTATAGTTACCAATACGCTGCAGTTGTCATATGAGTAGTCATAGTATGCAAAACAAAGGAATAGAGACAGTTGAGGAGTGATGAGGTACCGTGGAAACCAAAAGTCTGAATAACAACAAAACTCATAACAGAGACCAAGTTGTCAAGGAGCAACTGATAACGATCATACTCTAGGCAAAGAAAATATTTGGACAAATGCCCTCAATATTTTCTTCGGTTTCTTCTGAAAAAAAACAAAACAAAACAAAAAACATTGCATAAGGTGGGGAAAATCTAAAAGGTTCAAGGACCTTAGAGTTTCAGTATGCCAGACAAATAGTGCAGTCACAAAATTCTCCAAATGTAATGCTGAGTATTATTGTTTTTCTAATAAGAGTATGCAATACCACTATGACTCTCTTCAAAGAAGAAAAACAATACCAAGTCACCAAGCCCCTTAAAAACACAAATGAACCAAAAGATTTACATTCATGCATTTCCAGAGTTAGCTTGCTGGATGATGGTAAAGTCAAAGAGATGAATGATTCATCCAAGAGTGTAAAGTAGGTCAGTGCAGACTCAAGAGCATAAGATTCCTAGTGCGTCCTTTAACCACTGGAAATTAATTCTTCGACAAAACTGTCACTATGCAATTAGCTAGAGCAGTCTTACTTGCTACTTTTTGTTTAAAAATGGTTTCAAATATCTTCCTGCAACTCTCCCTCTTCATTTTATCCACGCAGAATATGTGTCTATCGCATAAGCTGTTATCACACCAGACAAAGAAATAGAAAATTGTATTCTATGGGTAAAGAACTCAAATCAGATGCATTACAAATTTAGAAAACCACCAGGCATGATTGATTGACTGGTTATTCATCTGAACCCACTAGGAAATGCAACATCACTTTATCAGCATGCTCTCATTTCAGGAGTGCTATGGCTCTTGGTTTAAGTGAGCTATTTTTCGTCGAGAGTTCTTATTTTTCTTTTTAAGCAGTATTTTCTTGTACAGAGGCAAAGCTTCAGCAGAAATTAGCCTGCAGGACTCCATAGCTCTATTTTGCTTCTCATCATTTCCCAGAGGGCTGTGTACATGTTTTCTAGTTAGCTTTCCATACCATGTTTAGGTGCTTAGGACAACTATTTGTCTCTACGCACCAGTGAAGAGTTCAGGCATCTAACTGGACTTGTGGATATCATTCAGCGGGGAAGCACCTGAAAAGTAGCTGGTTCAGCATGTCAGTCTCACCTCACCCTTCCAGGACCAGAAACCCTACTGACAGAACCAGTAGTGACACAAAACATGAGCTCAGAGAGAACTAAATCCCACAGGGGAGAGGGTGTGTTTTTTTCAAGGTTTCTCTTCACTTGTCCATCCTGCTCAGCACTGCAGCATCAGCTTAATGCCTGCCATGTTTTTTCAAGTTCTCCAAGACTGTGAAGCATCTTTCTTTACACATGTAGTTTTATGTCCTTGTAATGGTTTGACATTCACCATGTGCTGCACCACACCATGAAATGTCCTTAATGGGGCTGCTGAAATATAAAAGTAGTACAATAGATTGAATCTTGTCAGTACACCTGTTTGGATACACAAGATATCTTATGCGAGTTGACAGATGATGAGTACAAAGATTTTTTGTGTTTGGGAATGAAAAGCCACTGGGGAGAGGGAGGAAAACAAAATTAGACCAGAAATGGAAATCAGAACACAAATCTCAAAAGATGGAAAACATCATAATGAATTTGTTCTATGCATCATTAAAATCAGATTTTCATTTCTTTGGCTGTGGCTTTCTAGAACTGTCTTGCTAACAAACACGCATCAAAGAAGGATGCAGAAAATTGGAAGGACAAACAACTCAAAATTTCTGAGACTGGTGTCCTAGCTCATCCTGTACGTACTTCTGTGAGTGGCAGGTGAAAGGCTCTAGGGGAGGGTTCTTGCCATTTTTGCAGCTGAGCCCCCTCAATGCAGCTTCCCACCAGCCTGGAGCCAGGACAGCCAAGTGACCACATCACAGAGCCAGGGAAACAGATTGCCCCTCACTGTTAACAAACTCATAGCTCATCTGAGAGGCTTCCGTCATGGCTTGGGAACAACAGCTACAGCAGCTCCCAGACTAGCAGTTCCCAGCAGCAGTTTCACTTGTTAGTGGAAAAAGAAGGAATTCATAGGTATTCGGAGAGCAAATCTGACATTTTAACTACATTTCACCATTGCGTTCAGACTGAAAGGAAGGTATGTTTTAGTTGGAAAAGGACCAGAAAGCTAAAGACAATAAGATACGAGCTATTCATCAACAGCAGATATGGAATAACCCATCCACAAGATAAGCGATCAGTATAATTTGATTTGTTGTCTGAATGATATGGAAATATTTCCTCAGACTCATTTAATCATGTAGATACTTTTGTTATCCGTAAAAGTATGCAATGCTTTCTGCAATCCCACTTACAACCCACCATTAGCTACAGCAATGACTTCCACAAGGAAATCCTGAGCTGTGTGAAAAAGTATTTCCGTTAACTTCTTGTGAATACCATTGGGTAATATTTGCTTATACTTTGAAAAAAAATAGATGAGTAAAAGGTCAAGATCTGCCTTTTTATGCTTACTTTGTATACATTATAGTGTTTCCTCATCCATTTCCTCTGACAGATTTTTAAAGTTTTCTCTTGACAGGCAAATCGGTATTTTCATACAATCTCAACAAAATTAGATTCACATGACAGCCTTCTTAATGCTGACTAACAAGCATGCTAACCATACTAATGCATTTCAAGCAAGCACATGTGACTGTTTTGTAGTCCAAAAGCATTAAAACAGGGCCATAGATAGCATTATTTCCTGTGGCCTGGGCCTATTTTCTTCTTCACAGCCTATAAATACTGCGCCTGTCAAACCCTGGCAGTGTGGCAGCATGGTATCAGGATTTCTCTAGAATGAGCAATTGAATGTCATTTGAAAGTGACGTATTTTAATTAGCATGACTCTAGACAGCACCAACCATCTTAAAACTGCACTAAGCAGATGTGGCCAACTTGTATTTGGTCAATATTCAAGGCAAACAAAAATAAAAAGTTTTGCAGGAACATTGTACTCTATCAAAAGTTAGTAATTTGATAGATTTTTTTTTAAGTTATGAATTTGCACAAATACTCAGTGACATTTCTGTCACGTCTACAATCTTTTTTTTTTCCAAACTGTACTAACTGTGTATGCTTGTCCTTAGTGCTAATGTAACTATCTTTGTCTACACACAGTGCTATAAACTGTTTATAAACATGGAAAGGGAGCCAGTGGGAGCCTTGACCATTTACATCACTGCTGCAGAGTTAAGCCAATGCTATGAACTTTTGAAATTCCCAGCCTCGGAGTGGCACAGGGCATGTTTTAATGAACACCCACAGTAATAACGGAATCTGATCTATGCAAACAAATAATGCTTAAAAAAACAATTACATCATGCATGAGAAACAGCTGTGGTAGCAAATACTCTGTGGTTATTTGTGCAGTAAGGAAGGTTTAAGAAAGAAGAATAAGGCACAAAATGTTCAGTAGATCTCAACTGTTTCTTCCTTTTTCTATAGCATAACTTGGATACTGTTAACATAAAATAATTTCACAATAGCATTTAGTACATTTATGTTTGTCAATGACATTTAAAAAGAAGTTAATCTGTACCGTACTAGAGTAATACAGTGCTGAGTATTCTTTTTGTGCATGTATATACATACATACACGTACTAACAGTGGATGCTATGATTGTGAATACTTTCAGTCAATCTATTTTCTTTCAGTAAAATCCTAAGCTAAACATATGGACGCATATAAACCCCCTGAAAAGAAAAATTGCACAGAAATACAAAGCTATGCCAACACTCATTGAAGGCAACAAAGGGTCTATTTGGAAGCATTTTATCCCAAGGTAGGACAGCCTGTGCAGCAGACCCAGCACTATGATTCACAGGATAGCCAGGACGGCACACTGTGAGGATCCGAAACAAAATGAGGGCTTGGCTTCCAGCTCTGTAGCACTACATGTGAATGCTTTCAGCAGTGAGTGCCAACACAGTTTGAGTCAAAATCTATTGATACTCCTAGGGTGGGAAAATAGTCTCAGCTCAGACGAAACAGACATTTAGGTTTGTTGAACTGAACCATCATGTGTGTAATGCTCAACTTTGGACTCTGTCAATTTCTGGTGACAAGATGCTCTAGTGAAGCTGTTATCTGAATGCCACATGCCCACAGTCACTGCTGCAGCCTGACTTTGACTGACCTGCATTTCCTACGGCATATCAGACAATTGTTCTCCTGGGGCCCATCAGGAGACAGTAAGATTTCCCTTGATTCTGTTTTCACCTAGATTTGCCCACTCTCTCACTCCTCTTGTTTTTCTGTGCTCCAAACCAGGAAAACTCTCACCTTGATTGCATAATTTTTTACACCTTGATGAGCAAACCCATCTTTTCAGTTTCCTACATTCTATAACTAAGAACTAATGTTCTCTCTTCTCAGTGTGCTTTGGTTTACATTTGTTTTTGCTGTCCTAGTGTTTCTCTCTGTAATCCTGATTTGTGTTAGTTGCTTCTTCAAACAGCTAACAGACCTAGTAGCAAGTGAAGAGCAGAGGTGGTACTGCTGTTCTCAGGCATTGATGAGCTTCTGTGCATATTCAAGTTCTCCTGCAATCTCAGCAAGGAACTCCCAGTTCCAATAACTCATAGTGGTTCCTAAGGATCAAGATGACCCATGGATGATCTTAGTAAAGGGTTTCAGCATCAAGAATTTTCAGTATAGCATTTTTTGAAAACACTCTATACTCTGCTTTTCATTCATTTTTCCTTTAGGGGTGGGTGGGGAGCAGAATGAAGTCCTGGATCTCACATAACTTAAGGCAAGTCCTACCCATTGACATTGTTTTATCTACACTGAAGAAATAAAACATACATTGCTTTCTCACACTGTGGCAGTAATAAGGGGCAATATGCATGGCTTATTCCCTTCTCAGACAAACTGTACATTGCTTGGCAAGACAAAAGCAAAGGGAAGTCTGTTCTTGAGTTAAGAAATTAGAAATGTGGTAATTTAATCAAGCATCGTATTCAGGAAGAATGTTTCAACAATAAAAGCAATCCTGGAAATGAAAGTTTTAGAGATATTTCACAGAGCAACTACTAGTGACTGGTAGCGTCTCAGAAAAACTGTTGTTACATTCAGTTAAGGGCTGCCAGTTCCTGTTTTTTCCTCCAAATCATACAGTCAACAGTAGTAGCCTATAGCTGCATCACTGTACTACTGATACGTGTAAGGCATGGAAAAATGTAGATGGAGGAGAGGAAGCTTGCGTTGAAATCATTTGACAAATTAGATACCAAGGTAGAACAAAAAAATTTTGTTTTCTTGACCTGTGCTTTGAACTGTATTGTTGTGGGTTTGCATGGCAACGTTTTGGTAACAGGGGGGCTATAGGGGTGGCTTCTGTGGGAAGCCATGAGAAGCTTCCCCCATGTCCAATAGAGCTGGCTGGTACTGGCTCCAAGGCAGACCCGCTGCTGGTCAAGGCCAAGCCAATCAGCAATGGTGGTAGCACGTCCGTGACAACATATTTAAGAAGAGGAAAAACCTGCAGTGAAACTGCAGTCAAGAGAGAGGAGTGAGACAATGCAAGAGAAACAACTCTGCAGACACCAAGCTCAGTGCAGGAGGAGGGAAGAGGTGCTCCAGACGCTGGAGCAGAGGTTTTCCCCCTGCAGTCTATGATGATGACCATGATGAGACAGGCTGTCCCCCTGCAGCCCGTGGAAGACCCCACGCTGGAGCAGATGTATGCCTGAAGGAGGCAGTGAGCCCGTGGGAAGCCCATGCTGGAGCAGGATCCTGGCAGGACCTCCTGAGAAAGAGAAGCCCGTGCTGCAGCAGGTCTGCTGGCAGGATTTGTGACTCCCTGGGGGCCCATGCTGGAGCAGCCTGTTCCTGAAGAACTGCACCTATGGAAGGGACCCCACTCCAGAGCAGGGGAATGCCTGAAGGAAGCTGTGACCCCATGGGGAGCATGTGCTGGAGCAGGCTCCTGCCAGGATCTGCAGACCCATGGAGAGAGAAGCCCATGCCAGAGCAGGTTTGCTGGCAGGGCTTGTGACCCCATGGGGACCCACACTGGAACAGCCTGTTCCTGAAGGACTGCACCCCGTGGAAGGGACCCACGCTGGGGCAGTTCGTGAAGAGCTGCAGCCCATGGGAAGGACTTGCATTGGAGAAGTTCATGGAGAACAGTCTCCCGTGAGAGGAACCTTCATGCTGGAGCAGGGGAAGAGCGTGAGGAGTCTTCCCCCTAAGGGACAAGGAGCAGCAGAGACAATGTGTGATGAACTGACCGTAACCTCCATTCCCCGTCCCCCTGCACCGCTCTGGCGGGGGGAGGGGGGGGGGACGGGATTTAGAGAGAAAAAAAGACACATGAGTGAAGCTGAGGCCAGGAAATAAGGGAGGGGTGGGGAGAAGGTGTTTTTAAGATTCAGGTTTATTTCTCATTATCCTACTCTGATTTAATTGGTGATTAATTAAACTTTCTTTTCTCCCCAAGTGCAGTCTGTTTTGCCCGTGACAGCAATTGCTCAGTGATTTCTCCCTGTCCTCATCTCGACCCTTTCATCATATTTCCTCTGCCCTGTCCAGTTGAGGATGGGGAGTGATAGAGCAGCTTTGGTGGGCACCTGGCATTTATCCAGGCTAGATCCAAACAGTATATACATAATTAAGCAATTTATTCTCAATTGTCCTCCAAATTTCCTTAGTACTGCACACAACTTCTATGCCTCAATTCCTCAACACCTGGTGGGATGAAACAAAAAATATTGTTACATCATAGGGTGGAATTTATCAGTGCTTAAAAGGGAGCATAAAAGCTGTTTATAAGTGAACATTAGTAGGTACCGGGTTATGCAGCCCTATACTGAATAACAATCCATACATTTGAAAAAGTAAATTAGGTTTAACTTAAACTTTGGTTTAAGTGTTGTGCAAAGCTTAAGGTTTCTGGTCTAAATGACTTTGAAGCCAATACCCAAGAATAAGCCAAGAAAGAACAGCTGGCAGTGAGCTATGGGCAAAAAGGGAATATTTTTTATGTTTTCCATGGAGAAGGAAAACTTCTCATGCCATGCAAGGGAAAAGAGAACGTAGAGCTCCTTGAGGGACAAGCTTTCTAAGACTGGCCGTGGAGAAGATATGAGGAAAATGTCACTCTTCCTAGGAACAGAAAAGTTTACTGTTGTTCTCCAACATTGCTTATAAAAGGCTTATGAGTTTCATACGTTTTTTAGTCTAGTATTGGGGTTCACTAGTCTAGCCAAAGCAACATCTGACTGGAGCAGTTTCGTACTCGCTGCTGTAAAGCTTCACAATACTAAAGCTAATTAGAAAGAAATTTTGTTTCAGAGAAAAATTAGTGGTTTTTTTCCAATTTTATTTTAGAGCTTTAAAATATAAACCCCCATTCTTTTCTTAAAAGGAGTCCTTCTTTCTTACTTGTTTTCCAGAAATTAAGAAAGTTAGTTTGATATTGAACAAAGAATAGATTAAAAAAGATATTTCTCTAAATGTCTATACAGTTGCCAAAATGCTTTTCTTTTAAAGAAACACTTCAAGTAATTTAATTCTATGATTCAGACTATAAATGAGTAAAAAACAAATAATACAGCGAAATACTCAATAACTTCCACGTTTCATTTCATAGGAAGACTATTATTGGAACATAAATAAATTAATAGGTGTTTGATAAGCACAACAAGAAGAATTTAAAATTAATTAATGCTTAGAGTGTGGAGAACTTACATAAATGCACTTTCCAAAGATTCACATTACCAGAGCTCTTCCAAACTGCCACATCTTACTTAGAACAAGGAAGTGTTAAGATGAAAGGATTGCTTAGTTTTGGAGAAAAAAAAAAAAAAAAAAAAAAAAAGGTTTTT
>Ga0065711_1034187_pt1 | contig 24178 bp, 7 predicted proteins | sample Hoacrofraction12_FD_59098 | JGI IMG/M metagenome (GOLD analysis project Ga0065711, IMG submission 59098) | Hoatzin crop microbial communities from Cojedes, Venezuela - Epithelial fraction 12 v2 (version 2) | ecosystem: Host-associated > Birds > Digestive system > Esophagus > Crop | place... | reverse complement strand
CAGAGGAGGACCACAAAGATGATCAGAAGGCTGGAGTACCTCTCCTATGAGGACAGGCTAAGAGAGTTGGGGTTGTTCAGCCTGGAGAAGAGAAGGCTCCAGGGTGACCTTCTAGCAGCCTTCCAGTACCTGAAGGGGGCCTACAGGAAGGATGGAGAGGGACTTTTCACAAGGGTATGTAGTGATAGGACAAGGGGGAATGGCTCTAAACTAAAGAGGGCAGATTTAGGTTAGATATTAGGAAGAAATTCTTCACCATGAGGGTGGGGAAACGCTGGCACAGGTTTCCCAGAGAAGCTGTGGCTGCCCTCTCCCTGGCAGTGTTCAAGGCCAGGTTGGATGGAGCTCTGAGCAACCTGGTCTAGTGGAAGGTGTCCCTGCTCGTGGCACGGGGGTTGGAACCAGATGATCTTTAAGATCCCTTCCAACCCAAACCATTCTATGATTCATTCTATAGTAATCACATATCTGCAATTTACCCAGGTTCACATGCTAGTATTTCGTATTTGAAATCACAGATAGGTTAACTTGAAAACAGTTTTGTCTGTTGCTTCTTAGCATGCAGGTGAATTACAAACTACAATTAGGAAGCTGTTTTTGCAGTTCTATGCATGCCTGTCTATGTGTCTTTGTGTCTTTCTTCTTTTTGGATATATTTTCTATTCTTAAGCAACTATGGCTTTTATACGAACTGATATTTCACAGAGGTGGAAAAGATGACTTTGTAAGCAAGGATATGCAATAGATAAAATGAAGAAAACTTTATTAAATGTCTGTAATTAAAGGTAGACATATACTCTGAGTATTCTGGAGCCTTTGTTTAGGAACTTTTGTTTCTTTTTTTTTCCAAGTATTGGACTACCACAGTAAAGTTTGATATCATATTTCAGTAAAGACCAGTGTAACTGTACAAGCTGTTCCGCAAAATAGATGAATTTTGAATGTCTAAAATTATCTATGACCCCAATTTTTTACTTTGAAGAATAAGCTACTGAAGCTTTGGCAGAAGTTAAGCTACTGACAACTGAGGATATTTTAGTACCAAATGAATCCACACAAAAAGCTGGCACTAATCCTATGTGAGACTTAAGATTCTCAGAGGCCAGGGCTAGGCTTCTGTGGCCATCCTGTGGATATCCTATGTGAGACTTAGGATTCTCAGAGGCCAGGGCTAGGCTGCGGTGGCCATCCTGTGGATATCCTATGTGAGACTTAGGATTCTCAGAGGCCAGGGCTAGGCTTCTGTGGCCATCCTGTGGATAGGCATATGTAAAGGTTAAAAAGTGGATGGTCATAAACATATAAGCAACATTATTTGTTAAGCAGACTCTGCTGCGTCTGGGTTCTTTCAGTAGTTGCCTCTATTGCAGTTGTACGACAGCCAGACAAACAATTCTGAGTTCATGCCACATCACTTTGGCTAGAGCGTATCTGTGTTAGAAATGTGAAACTCGTACTTGCTTCATATATCCATTAAAAAATAAAAGCTTCTGTGTGCTTAATAATATGATTTAAAACCAATAAATTTGAAAGAAATAGTGTGTGACATATTTGTTAGTAAGAATTATGCCTTTTGTTTCTCTGGTCACTTTTAGACAGATGTGATTTGTCTGAAGTTGAATCCAGGCTTTGGTACGTGAAACTTGGAAGATATATTTTAAAAATTTTACATAGAGTTCCTTTTTTTAAACATATAGATAGTCAACTTGTTCAGATGCTTTTAGAGATAACAAGGCCTATTATCGACCTCATGTTTGTAACCTCTCTTTCCTTATTTTTTTAATACAAAAAAATTATCTGTTGCTGTAGCTGCTGTTCTGAACACTAAGTATGCATGGGATCAGCAATGTCTCAGGTACAAGAACGGAAATAGATACCATTGTTTTCCTTGTAGGTATGGGGTAAAAGGTAGGCAGAGGAGAGAGCGTGACAGAAAATCTGTGTGTATAACCTAGATTTCCTTGGTTACTAACTGTTTTGGTATTGCCAGAAATGAAAGAAGTACTCTATTCTCAGCTCATGCCAAGTTGTATTTCAGTACAATGATCAGATAGAAAGGCACAAAGATATGCGAATTTTGTTCACTATACCTTTAGACTGTATCCAGCACAGACTTTTTCAAAATTATTCATATTGGTTTTCGGTGCCAAGAACCCTTTTTGTTGCAGAGATGCTACCAACATCCTGACGTGTGTTGGTCGAGAAAGATGGGAGCCCTGGGAACCGTTGCAATCATTCTGTACCACCACAACGCCTATAAGCAGCAAGAAAATACTGTGGGGAAGACCGAGATGCTGTTGCACTTCCTTTGTACTTCCAGAGTGAAACGATAATCTAGGGGATCGGGAGGAAAAATTCCAGTACCTGGTGTGGATCGTTCACCTGAAACACAGAGTTATTTAAGTTTCTGTTGTGAATGTTCTGCTGTTTGTTATTAGAATTGCAGTAACTGATCTTTCCTCATTATTGTTTCTGCGTACGAAATGAGCTCTATTTACTGGTTTCCCCCAGGCTGTTGCTTCAGTCATTCTCTGTATTTCGTTACATACTTGCAAAATCTTTATACAAGAGGACTTTAGTACGTTGAGCATTATACAAATGTTTTGCTTCTGCAAAGAATCTTCCCAGAGAGACCATGTACTGCTCAAGTTTATTGTGTTTACTTTACACAGACAAAGAAACTCTGTAGTATACCCTTTCCTTCTCCTTTTTTCTTCTGTGGACTCTTTTACTAGTGGCTCTAGACTTTCACAATAGTTTGTACTGATTTGAGATTTCTTCTTGTGAAACAAAGCATTGCTAGAAATGGAACGAACCATTCTTTCTACTGTTTGCCTCCAGTTTTAGATTAGTGCCTGATAGATGGATTTGTATGTCAAAGGTTTATGTTCTGTGATGTCAGAATACATAATCTGAAAATTAAAAACCATGTTTATCTGTGTGCAGTTCATATGTCTTAGCCTTCACGGAGTGAGTAATCTATAGAGCTTGACCCACATCCTGGCTACTGTGAAGATTTATGACCTCCCATAGAAAAGAGCGCTTTATGATATAGCTCTTAAAATTGTGTTAAAAAGAAATTGCTATTGTTGAAAGAAAAATCTAAATGCAGGCGCTTGTACTAACTTCAGAAGTGATACATCTGAATCCTTCTTAAATGTGTGGAGTTGAAACTTTTTCATTCATGCAGCACAGATAATTTATCCGTAAACAGTTTTTATATTAGATTGTCTAAAGTTGTTTTAAAAATGATCTGTCTCTATCCAATGTTCTTTATTACTTTTAAGCATACTTGAAAAAGCCCAATACAGTAGTAAAGTCATGTTTCCTAACATTGCACCCTTTAATCGTAATCTACAGTATAAAATGCATAGGTAAATTTTTAATCTCTGTTTCTGCACGAGTTTATTCGCATCTAATGTGATGGAATTGCTTTCTATGTTTCTAACGGAACACAATGTTTATATGTTTCTAGGTAAGCAATGCTTCTGCTCTTTTAGATGTATTTCAGTGTTGTATAATTCAAAGGCTTTTCTTTCATTTTGGCTTTTTACACCTACAGTATTTCAGTTGAACTTGGACACAACTTCGACATTTCTGATGTATTTTCTTGGCTGCTTCCCCATTTAAACAAAAATCAAAACACATTAGCACGACACTTCATGGCTATCTTACCTGCTATCGATTGGATTTGTTTTAACCTAAATCTTCACATTAAAGAGGTCTATCTTAAGAAAGTAATTAGTCCTTCTGTGCTGTTGTTCTAAACTATACATAATTTTAATTTTACATCTTTCATTTCCTATGTAGAAGGAAGTTGTTACACTTTCTAAATTGTCTGATGTGACTGAGTAATTTTAAGATCTCCTTCAACTGTCTCTTCAGAAAGCAACTTAATTTTGGGTTACCAAGTGTTTGGTTTTTTTTGCCAATTATTTTTCATTTGTTCCAATAATATATTTTCTTCCCAGAGGAGCTTTGATTTGTTTTCAGGAGCATATGCTTATTAAGTTGCCAATGACATACAGAAATATTATTTCGAATTCTGTATTACATGAGTCTGTCATCACAGCATGATGCCATCAGAAGAATATTTTTTTAAATAGTCTTTATGAAGTTGGAACTTTGCAGGTTTTTACTTCTACTAGTTTAGTTCCAGGGAATGTTAGGCCCACAAGTGGAATAATTTTATGACATTCAAGTATTACTTCTTTCTTGAAAGCAGCTTTGTTCATGGGACTAGTGATAGGATTAAAGGTTGGTCATTCCAGAGAAGCTGAATGCGGACAACAGCTAGCATATTCAGCCAGTGATGAGCAATATTCAATACTGTACTGTTACACTGTGTAACATTAGAATCTGTTCCCATATTATCAGGGAACTGAGTGAACTGTGTGTAGCTACGAAGCATTTAACTGGTAGAGAAATACCACCGGGTATCTTCTGCTTCAAATATCTGGTTATTTAAAAGAACACAGTTCTGGTGGGAGAAGAGGATGGCTAATGATGCATCTATATTTATAGATGTATGTATTTGCATATTTATATTTAGTGTTTGAATGTTCCATTGTATAGCTGATGTGTAGCATTTGTCAATTTGGCTAAACTGGCTGATTATTCTTAACAGATAAAAACTTGTCTATGGAATTAGTTTACACTTAATCCTAAAATTTCTATATGCCGTGGAGAGAGTGAAGGAAAAAATTAGTTTTGTTTTAAATTTTGCCCTACTCCAAAAACACCTGCTGGGATTTTTTTTTAAATAGTATACTATTTATTAAGGCAATGTTTTCTCAGTTGCTTTCCTTCGTAATCTGTGTTCAAATATTCTTGTCTTGGCAGAATAGAAGTAAATATTGCTGTCAAGTTCGCTTTGTCCTTATGACAACGATAAAAAACATGAGACATATGAAGAATCATATATCAAACTGACAAGCTAGAATTTCTTAATACGAACAACAGAAATACAACTCTAGTATGCTTCTGAAATACATTAGTACCTTTTAGGTAATAAATCATGGTAAGCAACTTCCTAGTTTTAAAGATTTTCTGTGCTATTTTAACTGGTTTTCTACAAGAATGATAATTGTGCTGTTTTACCGAAAATAATCTGTCACTAAATTCAGCATTTATGAAAAACAGATTGCAGAAAGATATGATTGAAAATCAGCAGACTTTTAAATATTTATGAATCAGTTAAAGTATCACCCATATTCTTGCTGCTCATTTCAGATTACAAAAGAAACTGCAGTGATTTAAAATGTATCTTTGGCTAAATATAGAAATAGTTTATGGCTGTAAACAATTAACCGCCAAGTGTTGATGTCCTTAATCAGCTCTTGTTCTTGTAAAACACCAACTTAGCTTTAGGTATGGTGATTTGAAAATATGTTTTCCTAAAGGAGTTAAATACTTACCTGCTGAAAATGGTTATACTACAAGTATCAAATGTGAGTTTAAGGAAGGTTCTTCCTCAGCCTGGTGTTTGTGTACTGGGCTGTGAACAAAACAGTACACTGCTACAGCTGGGACTTAAGCAAGAAGGGAAATGTTCAGGACACATTTCAACAACATAAAATAAACCTTGTGAAAAGCTTGAGACCACTCTCAACCTTGTTACTTACATGAAAGCAAAGACATTGATCTCCAAGAGTGACTTCAAATGTATTGAAAGACTTAATATTCTGAATTAATATGACAGTTGTATATTTCTTTTAAGGTGTGTACCGAGAGTTAACAAACCTGTAGAAATTTTCTGAAACTACATTATCTCTAAGAATGGTGATTTCATAATCTTAAGCATGATGTTTAAATGTACTGTACAGACTTCAGAATCCCATGGATACCTGTGTGTAACCTCAAGCCAGAATCACTCCAGACTAGTTTGCTCACAGTAATCCCAGCCGTCGCACAACACCATGAACGTGTTGTCCAGGAATTACTCCTATACAGCACTTCAGCCAACAGATCAGGAGGCAATGAGTTGTCAAGATACTGATGGTCTTCAGTTCCAAGAGAAGGAAGGACAGCTGAGGAATTTTGATATTAAGATACTTGATCCATTGAACCAGTTTATTAAACAATACATATGGGAGATGAAAGAGAGGTTTTAGATGAAAAGAGGAAGTAATGTTCTGCTTTCTTAATTTGTGATTTAGAGTAATACTTATCTCAGGAAACATAAACCCAATTGAGAAAGAATGAAGTAAAATGATTTATAATGGTGAAGATCTCTTTTCCAGATAATATTCCATGCTCTCACTAATTTACTTTAGGAGACATCTGTGATAATTGAAGAAATCCAGAAATGCATTTTGTTCTAAGTTTCAAAGGTTCTAAACACGGGGCTCATTACTACCATCTGCTGCCTCCTAAATAGCTTTGAAAATTTACATCCTTTTTACTAAATGGTAATGAGATTTTAAAATTTTTCTCTGTGAAAGAACTGAAATGAGCAAACCTGGTACTTTTTACTCTGATTCTCCCAACCTCTTTTTACTGAAACAGAATTGTTTGACAGTATCAGCCATCATTTTCACATAATTGTCTTTTTCATTCATGCTTATTTTCTCTGAAGGTATACATAGCAGACAATCCTTGTCTCAATGTTTTTGTAGTTTCCTAATTATGCACTGTCAATGTTGAATGAATGTTTTAAGAGTGTCTGAGTATCTACATACTCTTTTGTCACCTTTCTTAACTTCGCATGTCATGTTGAAGACTCCTAGTAATTACTGTAATAGTACTTCAGAGAAGTTATGTCAGCCTGCACACACCATTAATGCATTAATATGTCAAAACAGCAGTGAATGACACAGCTCTAGGCAATCTTAAAAGCTCCTAATGGTAGCCCAACTCTGAGGAATTGATTTGTAAGCAACACTAAAGCTATAAAACTTTTGTCCTGATATATGGCTTCACAAAGTCTTTTTCTGTCAGCTGTTTGAATAAAGTAACGGTCTGTAAGGACAAATGCTTCATGCTGTCCATGCTAGGGTATCACTGCTAGAGGAAAGGTAGCAGAATGACAGTATAATGAAAGGAATTTGGTTATTAACTTTGTAAAATATAATCCCAGTAGCTGCACTGTTTCACCAGCAAGAATCTAGTGTAACTCAAAAGATGAGCAGAGTCCATCTTGACTTACATTTCAGTGAGTGAGATAGGTGTCTAATGTAAACTATATTTATGCACTTGTAATGAAAGGCATTTAGTAACTAGAATGATAAATAAATGATAGTTAACATTAAAACAGCTAAGAAAAAACCAACAAAAAGTACGTGGGGCAGTGGGGAGGTGATACAGGTACAGGGAAAACGGTTTTCTAGTATCCCTTGGATTCTGTCTTTTCTATGCAGCACCCACTTCAGCAGGCTGGAGTTAGGGATAGCTTTCTGTTACCTGAGTGGGCACAGGGGAAGGAGAGAGTGCATGATGTGTGGTCCCTTTGAGAGAGGAACAAGAGGGGTTACAGCTGCAAAAGGTTTGAGGTATGTCATTTCTAAAAGATAATACATTCAGAACAGTGTCTCATGATTCCTTCATCTACATATTATGTGTGGATGTAAGACCATTTTTACCTTCCTGAATGGGGTGTGCAGTTTAGCTTTCCTGAACTTATTTTTTTATCAAAAATCCATGTGCACTTATCATAACCAAGGGGGAAAACTATATGGAAGTTTTAGTCAAATGTCAGTACACAACTAAAATCCTGTCTGTGCTGATGTCAGTGGGAACTGTGTTATCAGCTTCAATGAAACCAGAATTTTGCTTTATATATTCACATATATCTTATCTCCCTGCAGAATTGCAGGCTGGAAGGAAGGAAGATGAATTACCAGAAATGAAAAATAAACAGAAAGCAGCACAGGGCAGGTGATGAGAGAACAGGTTAGTTTAAACGGAGTGAGAAGCAAAGAAATAAGAAAAAACCCAGAAATAAGATTAGGCAAAGGAAGGCTGAGAGGAAAAGAAGGAATGAAAGAATTATAAAAGAGTTTCCTAATATTCATACCAGTAAGCTAAAAATTTTAGGATCTTTGATGGACATGGTAAAATGTTCTTTCTGTTCAGTGTCAGGATAGCAACAAGCCATTGACAGACACAGCCATTAACCTGGAGTTTAATGAAATGTGCAATTTGAATTGGGTGGGGGACACAGGACATAGCAGGGAGTATTCTGAGCAACCCTCTCTTTGTGACTCCAGTAATGTTCTTCACCTGACTCCCATAGCAGCTGGAAAATCATGCTAAGAAGCCAGAAGCGCTTTCTACTACATCACTGAAGAACCAACTGCCAAGTTGAAATTATATAATAATAATTTTTAGTTAGTGAAAAGAAGGGGAGAGAACTAGTTGCTGAAAGCTGGAACAGACACTCTTCAGATTTTATTTTCCTTTCTTTCCTTTTCAGGTATTTTTTTTGCAGTCGTGGTGGCCTGGAGGCATAGGTGGATTTATAAGCACCTTTTATTAGAGTCATTAGTGTTGTCTGGGAAAAAAAGAGACACACTTTTGAGGAAGCCTAGGGCAAAAAAATCCTTATGTATCCAGAAATTTGTCTACATTTTTGTCTTGAAAGTGTCCATTCTGTGTTTAGGAACTTGAAGTCCTCTCCCCCTTCCCTGCTTTTGATGGGGATATAAGGAAAAGAAAAAACCAAACACATTAAAAAAAAAAAGAAATCCAGACATTTCATCTTTCCCACCTGTTCAGTTAGTCATTGTCATTTTCTGGTGCCAGAGACGATGTCCATCTCTGTAAGGGCTGGCAATGACCAGCAAGATACACAAATCGTGTTTTAATGCCCAGGACGTTTTATTATTTTTAAGATGCTCTAGAAAGGTCTCTGTAAAAGGAGGTTTGTCATATGTTTTGTCAATATCTAGACTTTTAAAGCAAAAACAGGCCACAAAAAGTTTGCGGAAAATAATGTAAACTTGATTAAAAGGTGTGTTGCAAAGGTCAAGACACTTTGGTAGTCATCCATGCAATGTTCAGAAAATTACTGTTGTATTGCTTTTAATGGTAACCACCGAATATCAAAACCAGACCTGTTTATAATCCATAAGTTCAAGTGTGAGCTCTCCCATGAATTACACCCACCCTGTAGATTTTAGATTTTTGTGGGTATTTTCAATTAAGTGTATAATATAATAGTGTTCAGTGTTATGTCTCTCTTAAAGATTACTAATTTTGTCTTTGAATCCAGGGTAGTTTTAGTTAAAATCTTAGGGGTTTTTTAGGGGAAAAAAAAAAGATTTAGGTGTTGCTTTTATGAGCATTATGGGAAAATCTTCAATCTAAGATCTAGCAAACATTTTTTTTCAGCTTATCAAGACCCACAATTTTTTATTAACTACTTTTCTTGCCCTAAAACTTTCTCACACAGAGGAATGCCAGTTTGTAGGATTAATTTAAAAAAAAAATACACTGAGTCCCATGCTAAAGCAGGAATCCACAGTGGACATGTTTTAAAATGACAGAATGAAACCTTAAATAATCTTTTGGATTTGCAAGGATAAAGTGACTGAAATGTCCTCTTGGGAGGATTCTTAAGTAATGCTAAGTATCTTAACAGAAACAACTCTCTTTTTTTACTATGTGTGGAGCATTTATGATTGTTGTGTCATCAATATGGATTATCTTCTGTGTGAGATGGATGCTAGAATTATCAGTATTCAGGAACTTAACATGTAACATGAATCAAGAAACAGTTTTTACAGATAGAAGTGCTGTGCGGTAGCTGTCCCAAATGTGCTGATTACTCTTACTACTGCATTGCACTTTCTTTAAATCAGTGATTTCCCTAATCATTTAGTTCTTTTTTTGCCATAATTCCTTTTTCAGAAGAAGTTATCCCATTATTTCCACTCTGTCCTTGGTACACTTGATACTGTTTACCATCATAACAGGCAGACAGGTCAAATGAAAACATTTAGCTTTGTACAGAAATGCATTCCTTCACAGCAGGAAATATATTTTGTTCAATACTTCCTGCCACCAGAACTAGTGTAGACATCGATGTACAGGTACTTAGGCTTTTTTTCTTTTTCCTGCCAAATGTCATGACACAATATATAGCCTAAAAAAGATTTTGGTTTTAAACAGAAAATATTTTTATTGACTGGCATAACTGAACAACCTTAAACTCTGGGCAGATTTAGATCCTGAAGGTAACTCTAGGCCATTTCTATAGGAGAGATTTGAGAAAAACAGACATCAAAGGTCAAAAATCTAGATCTAGACTTAACAACCAGATGCAGTCTTGGAAATATGATACTATTTACAGAGTTTTTCAAAGGAATTCATTTATCCAAAATTCGTCACAGCATGCTTCTAGCTGTTGAAGTTGCTTCTGGACCTCTGACAGCCATGCATTTGCCTGGGGTGAAAAGTGCATTCACATCAGCTACTCTCAGCTCTAAGGAGCAGCCTGTTCCCCCTGAGGTATGGTTAGCTTTGAATTCTGAATCCAAACCTGTCCTGGCCAGGGTCCACCTGGGGCATGCTTCCTCCAAGCTGGCCAAGCTTAGAGTTACTTTCTGTTGCCTTTAAATCACCTTCGTATTGTGACTTTACTTAGCTAATGAGTGTTTTAAACTAAAGAACTGTATTGAGATGCAGTTATTTCAAAAAGCTAGAGCAAAGGCTTCTTTTCTTATTGTTATTAAAACCAAAAGTTAATGGCTAAAAGGTACTTTGGGAAGTACAAATCCAAGATTTGAAACTTTTATTGCATTTATGTAAATTTCCTTCTGAAACAGCTGAAAATTTCCTTGCAAGGTTAGAAAGACCTACAGACAGCAAATTATTTTAAACCACTTATAATTCATGTAGATGAGGTAGGCTGTATGCCAGAAACATTTTTTCCCCCTTTCCAGCAAGAAGTCCTGCTAACTTCAATCCATTGAAGTGTGGCATTGCTTTGATGCCAGGATGAATTACTAGGCCAATATTATAAAAGTGCAAAAGCTGATGTAGAAAATAAACATACACTGAGAAAACTATAAAATGTTTAATAGAGGTACTGTCGCAATCGTACTTAATGGTTCTTAAATAATAGCGCAAACATTACAGTACCTCTGAGTCTTCAAAAATATGCATTTCATTAAATAGGCTGTTGTAATCAGTTGGGACATAATGATTTCTTCTACATAATTTTTATTACGAATAAAATGAATTGTAGCTTACTGCTTTAGTCCTTCCATTTCAGAAAGGCAAGTGAGGCACTAGCTACCCACTACATGTAAAACACGAATCCTTCCATTTGCTTAAATTACGTCTTGGTGTAAAATGTATGTCACTCAAAGAAGTACTGTAATATTATAGAAATACTGCAGTGTAATAAAAGTGGTAATACATTGTGAACAAGTACTTTAAAGTACTTCAAAAACTCTAAGATTTAATCTGAGAGAATGAATAATGAGTAGTTAAACTGCAGTGTGTTAAAATGCTTCAACTCATCACCCAAAATACTTTCATACTTGTAAGAATTTCTTGAGCATCTAGAATGATGACATGCCAATATATCTTTTTTAAATCACATTTGCTATATGGATGCTTTCTGAAATCTTTTGGAAGAGAAGTGCTGTGCATATAACATAATGTGCCTAATATAAAGGCTAACCATCTGTTTTGTTTACTTCATCTTTTTCTTGCCTTCTTTTTAGTACTAAGAAATGCACGGTCCTGTTCTGTAACTGCTCTGGTCCTTTCACTTCCTGATAAGTGTAGTGGTGCCACAATTTCCCAAAGTTCAAGGAGCTGTGCACAGTGGCCAAGCACTGGCTTGGCCTACTTGGACAGCAGGCTAGTTCAGTGTATGGAAGAAAGGCTCATACCAGAAAGGTGCTAGCAGTTGAAAGGTTCTCTTTGTCCCTCAGCTTAACCTAAGATCGTGCTATTTGGGTTCACTGGACAGACTTTATCTGACAGACAGTTTCTGCTACTGAGCGCGCAGGCTTTTCTGTTGGCTTATGGAATATGCTGAGCTGGTCACTCATGGTAATCACCCAGCGTCTTACCTTTGCAGAAGTTTTGCCTGACCTCTGGGCATACCAGTTGTGGAAACTCAGCACTCCAGTGAAATGTTCCTCGTCATTCAGACTAAAATTTATTTGAACTGCTTTTCAAGAAAAGTGTTTTTTACTGCTCAGACTTATAGTTTAGCTGGTTACCAACTTTCAGGATCACTTTTTCTCCTCAATGGATCTTCTACTGAGTATATATAATCAGGACAAAAGTTAAACTATATTTACAATGGTTTTGGATTTGTGCGTATGAAACTAGCTTATCTTAGCTTTCCATATGCTTGCTAGTTAAAGACATTTTGAAGTGATGCTATATACCGAATTACAGATTGTGTGCTAATCTGTTTTGAAGCCATGTGATTGCATATGCCTAAATGACTTGTATTGTCAAAAGTACAAGAACTTTTGCTCTGCATGAAACCTTCACCCTTTGTATGGTATATAAATGTGTATAAAATTGTGTTTAGCTATAATGAACTTCTGAAACTTATTCTAATATTCTTGAATGTTAGAAGGAATGGCAATGATAAAATCTCTATTGTCTAATCAGTTTATAGATTTTGTCTCTGAAACTGTTGCAACCATTAAAATTTTTTATCAGCAAGGGAAAATATGTTTTTTTTCCTGTTGTAACCCTAGATTTTCAAATTTCCATTGAAGAGAAGCGCTCTTTGGAAGACATTTCAAAGTTTGTTATTATTTCTTAACATTTTAAAAGTTTGTAAAATGCATAATAAAGCAAAACTTCATAGGTTGTTTTCTAAATCTAACAGTAAGAAAGTTGCAACTGTATGTTAAAACCTTAAATCAGTTCTGCTTTCTTCTAACCATTCTTCTCCAAATATGAAGAAACATGTCAGAAAATTGATAAAACATTTAAAGTTTTGAATCTGTATGCGCTTCAGTTCTGGGCTCCTTTTGGAATTTCTGTATCTTATACCTACAAATTCTGACAGACTGCAGTAACAAAAAATAGATACATTTTATGAAGAGTCTCACAGCTATCAATAGGTTTAAAAACTACTACTTGTCTTGTATTTTACCTTTCATACTACTCACTTCATATTTTAAATAAAAAAACAAGAGAATATAAAAAGAAAGAAAAAAAGTAGTCAAGCAGGAAAATGTTTGAGAAAAATCATTAAATGACTGATCTGCATAACTGTTCTGGGAAATAGCATAAGGAATTTGAAATATGGAGAAGAAGAACAAGTGTGAACAGAAAAGTGTCCGGGAGAATCGTTCAGAAAGGGCACTAGACTAGCAAAGCATGTCTGTCACTGCTTTATACAGCAGAACACCTGAAGACTGAATGGAAGCTATGTGTTAAATCTTTTATAGTAATTTTCTATGTTTGTATATATACTTGCATAAGAAAAAACTGCTTACACGCTCTGTACCATATAGAAAAGATATTTTTGATTGGGATAACCTGTAAAAACTCTTGTTAATTTCTATAACAAATGTTAGATACCCTTACTTGTAATTGAAAACTCCCAGGCACATGAGCAACCATTGTGTGAGCCGTGGATTATCTTCTCACAGAATAATATTCTGTTTTATTTTTCCTTTTAGTAACTGTTTTCTGACTGTTACATTTGTAGGCACTGGGTAAAGACTGCCTGTCTGCTCTTTTGGATACTCAGTCATATAAATTCTAATTGCCAAGGACATTGCTTGCTGTTCTGAGTACTCCATAGTTTGGGGGTTTGGCTCTAAGCTTCTGATTGACAGTAAACCCAGTGTTGTACCTGTACATTCAAGGGGAGTGGGGGGATAGATGATATCCACATTAATAATTTTGTACCCATTCTCTCTATCCCTGCTTAAGTAACCTGAGCATGTTCCTAAAGATGACACTTTGGGCTAGATCCTGCCACATACAGCACGTACATTATCGTACAGTACAGGAGCAGAGAGCTTTCATGACCCCACAAAAATTGGTTCTCTATGTTCTCTCATTAGAAAGGATACCTTGTTTTCTGTTCAAGAGATACCTTTGTATCCTTGTGCCTACATGTGAAGAAAATCCAAGCAGGGGCTTGATTCACTGTTCTTGGTTTTAAAATAGCTGTAAGGTCTTCTGTTATGTTGGAGACACTGACAATGTTACAGGATGATTTTAACAACCTGCTGTTGCGGGAAAGGTAATGAATGTATGTTTTCTGTCAGACATTCAAATATGCAGATTTCCTTTTGAAAAAAAAACAAGTTCTCCTTTATTTTTTTATTCTTAGCAGAGTGAGTTTCTATACTAATGAACAGATGTCTGAAAAATAATCTTGTAATGTCTTTGATAGATAACACTAACATGTTACAAACTGTTGTACCACACTTGGTGCACTGCAGGTGGATCAGGTCACTATTATGATGTTTATGAGATACTCTTGTTAAGCTTTACAGATAAGTAGCATACATAAGTGCAAAAGGTCATATATACATATATAAAAAATTCCAGATAGAGAGGTCATTTTTCTCCTCAGACCACCAGTTTCCTTTGGTGGCCCCCTGAGCCTACCGTATATTTTACTTTGTAGCCATGGCAGTGCAATAATTCTCAAGTTGAACTTTTTCAGGGAACACAGCTTAAATTTCACCAGCAGCAGGAAGCATCTGACTGAAAGGCAAATCATGTTCTTGTGGAGATGGGATCCATGCTGTGTAAATCTGAGTTCAGTGTGGGTCTAGGGGAGACGAATTTAATAAATTCCTTCCCAGAGGCAGCTTTTCTCCTGCTTCCTAGAGTTACAATAGGCATTTTGTTCAACTGTTCAACTTCACTCTTCAGAAAATGCACAGAACTTAATTGTTGAAATCAAATAAAAAGTACTAATCATTTTTCTATTGCTCTCCTGGTAACCTGTGCTGATTTAAAAGTTTGCATCATTGTTATCAAAAAGGAGAGGTTACTTGAATGTTTTTACTAACTTTTAAAAACTGTGAGAGTGACATACAAACAGAAAATTTAGGTATTAGTGACTGAAAGAGGAAAATTATCATTATATTTAAAGCACATTCTGATGGGTTGTAGATCCACGTCTGCAGCTCGCTCAGCCCTTAAAATGACTGTCACACTGTATGCATGATGTACTATCTATTCAGTAAAAACTGTAAAAGAATGATGTGATAATGCTTGTGAGTTTTATTGTTCTATGCACTCTGAATCTATTCATTGTGCCTATTCAAAATTCATAATATCATGGGTTTTTATGGTAAAATTTCAACCAGTTTGTCCCATAACACTGAAAGACCATACGAGCATACAGAGAACCATTTGTGTACAAGAGGTAATTACTCTTTTTTACTGTGATTGTTTCAGTACTGTAAGTTACAGAGCTGTGCAGACATCAGCTGCTCTTCCATGAAAATAACTCAAAATGCAGCAAGAGAGAACTACCTGTAAACATATTTCACTCCTTTTTTTCTGATGTGCATTTGGCCTTGATCCAGCTTACATATAAATTAACTTTGTTGCTTTCTGATAATTTATTTTTGATCGTATTTGTGTGCCTGACTGACAATAACAGTCTGCTTACCTGATAATAACTGTAACTTGCTTATGCTCCCTGCTGTCCTGGAAGTTAAAGTTGTGACTGGACTTGATTTATCCATGAGCATTTATACCTTCCTGAACTAAGGGGTCTGTGGCTGGCTCATATATTAATGGATATTAACATTAACCATATATTAATGCTCAGAGCAAGGCTCTTTTGGAATGTTTTACCGGAAAATAGGAGGGCATCTATCAGTGTCGTTCAGCCCTGTGTAAATGAACATTTTGTCATACCATAACTTTGAGAATGTAGCCTTTCAGTTTTTTGCATGCTCTAAGAGTTTTTGTGTGTGCTGGAGTAATGTTGTGTAGCTGGATTTAAACACAGATGTTAGAGAGATGTTGGTAACAAAAATCTTGTTTTTCCAAGGATACTGGAAAAGTGCTTTCTGCAGTGAGGTTTTATTTGCAGTGAAGTGGTATGAGCTTTATTGCAGGTAGAATGAAGAAATTCATGTTTGGAATTTTGTGGTTTTTTTGGATGAAATATGCAAAATATAGCTGTTAGAATTCGTTTATTACCAAGTTATTACATGAAAAAATTTGAGTGTTCATATTTACTGATGAGAAAGCTATTTCTTTTGTTTGTTTGTGCTGTTACTTTTGTCTGTTTAATGGATTAAATCATTAAAATGAATCTGGTAGCTTGGCATAAGTTAGAAAAACAAAGCAAATTTCTGAAAGACAATATTAGTACAGAAATGGACTTCTAATAATGCTTGTTTCTCTAGAGGACAAAATAATTTTTCAAATTTTATGGGCTCATGAGAAAACATCAGTGAGGATTCACTTCCTACCTTTTTCCTGTAGTGTTAATTGTCAGCTGTGATCAGCAATCCCTGCATGAAAATGTTCAATGGTTTGCAAATTGTCCCACAGAATAGTTTAATTTAAACTCTTCCCATCCTATTTACACTAAAATACTTTACGCTTATATCCAATCTGAGATCTCTTCAAAGCTAGCGTGTTTTTTCATGAATGAAAATATTTTGAGTTTAAACATGGGGAGACAACAGTTTGAGCTGAAACTTCTAGGAATTAGAGATATTTCTTTTTCGAAGTGGAGCATTTGCTACCATTCCATTTTATTCTTCAGGTAGATTCCTGTGCTGGATTGTTACCTTAATGCACCAAGTTTTCAGTAATTAAGAATTTTTTAAAACGTTTTCCTTAACATACGAAGTAAGCATTTCCTGGAAACTAACTGCATATTTTAAAAGTGTAACGACTTTAATTGCTTTCCCTATTTAATAATAGCTTGTTCATTTGCTTATTTATGTAGGAAGAAAGGCAAGATGTGGACAACGCTGTTTAACTGTGCCGCAACATCATTAACTTACCTGTGAACACTGCTGGAAAATGAATTGTGCAGTGTGGGTCATCGTTCTTTTTTTGATTATTCGTTCTTGTTCAGGGATTATGCAGCGAGTCTTCCTACTAACTTTGCTCCAAGTAGTTTCTGAAACCCTGCTGTAGTAGGATTACAGCTGTTACTGATGAAGGGAGATCATCTTCCTGTTGTAACAAATACTGAAGGTTTTGACTTCCTTGTTACTCAAATTTTCCGACTCCAGTTTATGAGAGAGCTCAACCCTCTTATGGAATGAAAATTTGACTAGATGCTTGCCAGGATGTAACTGTTTAAGTCTTACCTTCCCTACCTTCTCATCTTGCAAACAATCAGTTGTGAAAATAATATTTCTATTCCAACAGTCATTTTGAAATCCCAGAGGAAACTAAATCAGTGCCCAGACCACTTATGGTCCTGCCGTCACTGATAGATGTAGGGTGAGAAATGCTGATTTGTCAGGAAGATTATGAGTGATCGCAGGCACATCTGCAGTGAAGTGGAACGACTCCCCTGCCCTCACTGTACAGCTTTCAAGTGAGTTTAGTAGATGTCCCTGACATCTGCTGACACTTTCTTCCTTCCAGCAACGGAATTCATTTATGGTGATTGTTATAGATGGTCCTCCTATTAATTTTGTGACTTTTCTTTTTAAATATGGTACCTTCTAAAGATTTTCATGATACACAGTGATGACGATGATTAGTTTGTAATCCAGCATATTTTAAAAATGACAGTCTTTTTATAGATGTGAAACCTGGATATCATTATGCTCATTCTGGAAGGGGAAAATATGAAATAAAGGCTCTCAGTACTTTTGCGAAATCGTGGCACAGCTGGAATGCCAGATGAAACAATTTCAGAAACATGTCGTGTTAACTTTCTAGTAGAGTGCTTTTTGTAGGGTGTTAAATGAGCTTGTCTAATACTGTATATGCCATTCTCTTACTATTTCTCTAGAGAATTAAATACTCAATATCACATATTTATTTTTAACTATACTTCTTCATGTATATATTAGAGAAAACAATTTCAAGAAGTGTACCCAGACAGTGACGAGCTTCCTGATAATCCTTCATTCCTGTTCAGGATTTTGTCATATTTTTTTCGACCAGATGAACACTTTCTTTTTGCCCCAGAGGACTTTTGCCTTGGTGAAAATGGTATTCTGGGCCTTAAGAACTTGTGTAATTTCAGATAGCGTATCTGCAGAATCTAGGCTCTGACTGTCCTGAAGTCAAAAACCAAGAACATATTACAAACTGTGGTATTTGAATGGTCCTAAAGAGACATTATTCTCATCTGTAGAGACATGACATATCTGAAGGACTAAAGTTTTGTTGAATTGAGACGTGCTGTCCTGGTGCTCAGACGTGGACTTTTAACTAACCAGACATGAGATTAAATGCTACTTGTGCATGCTGTTTTGTGAAAATTTACCAGCGGTGAAAAACCCAGGGCTCCTGCCCCAGGACCCAGCTCACTAACTGCAGTTGTGTGTCTTCTTGTAGGGCTCGATCTTTGCAAGTGTAAGCCCCAGTCTTTTGGGAACTGGCCCCTGGGGGCGGCTTTTGTTCCAAAGATAGCAAAGCCTGTTTATATGAATTTTATAACCACACATGTTTCTGTCTGGCTGCTTGGTTAGAAACTAGAAGTTCCTAGCTCCCCAAAACTGTAGTGTGTGTGCTGGAAAGATATTCAATGTCTCTGAAGTGCAGTGTTTCTTGAATGTAAACCAGCAGAGTTTTGATCCTGTGGGATGCTATTGTTAGCAGACATCTATCCACGTCCAGCCTGAAGATACCTACATACACACTAGGATTATATGACTATTTCCAAAGATGTCATTCTGCTGTTCTAACTGTTCCTCTAAGGTGCTGGATTTTTGAGTGTTTCTGGGTAGCTGATTTGCACTTGCAATTAGTCTGGATTGGGAAATGCATCTGTTTGTGTCATCTATAGGAGAAGTTCTCTGGCAAAATGGCAGATGTGAGCTCATCTTCTTCAACGTATACGCACAGAAGTAAAGCTGGTGCCTATGTTCTCCTGAATGATAATGCTAAGAATTAACATTAACTGAAAAAGCTGGGTTTTACACTTGCTGTGAGAGAGATGGATGGTTGAAATGGGTTGAGAGACGGATATGCTTATGAACCATTGATTCTCTTGTGTATTTAGGAAGAAAGGCAAGATGTCAATGAGAGTGGGGAAGAGCTTTCTGAGGTACCTTCTTGAGAAATTTGAGACTCTAAAGTGGATTTCAGTTTACACTCTTTCAGGACACAATCCTCTCAGTACTAAATCCAGACCAGATGCTCATTTCAGGAGAGCGGAGTTCCTGTTTCTTTTAATTAATGTGCTTCATCTCCGTCTTTTGAAGCTTGAAGCCCTCCCATTGTTCTCAAGAGAATCTGCTAAGTTTGGACCTTGAAGGAGAGAATAAGGTTATTTTCTGGCTCTTGTTCTGTGAACATGTTGGTTCTTCAGAGTTCTGGCTCCTTGTACCTTGAATTTTTATAATTATCCCTCCAATCCTTCCTATATTCTATGAGGTTAAGAGGCAAGACTGTCTACATGGAATTTCAGAAAGTTGTAATTGAGAAGCGTATTTACATACCCTGGAAAAGATACACTCCTTCTAGCAGAACAGCAGTATGTGGTCAGTGAGGGAGGAGAAAATCTGCTAATGCAGAACCAGGAGCTGTGACATAAACATAATTTATTTCCTGATATAGGTACAAAACAACAAATTTACAATAAAATTGCAATATGTGTGTGGTCAATATTGATTAGATATTTCCGTCTGCAGGTAACCGTTTTCCTGAAGAAATGTGTCCGTTTGTGAGATAAAGAGCATTATCTAAAATAAACTAGTGGTATTTATAGGTGTTCATTTATTGAACAGAAGGGGAAAGCAGTTAGTTAGAAAGAAATGACTTCAGATGAGTTTGAAAACACAGTGGCCCAAATTTAACATTCCATTTATATAAACGAAGGCTAATGAGGAAGGTGCTCACCTGTACCTGAAGGTCAGATTCGGATTGGTTTTAACTGCAAAGGCAGTAAGGGAACAAATATTAACAACGCAGCCTTTGCTTAAATTGTTAAAAAATTCACCGAGGAAAAAGTTTAACACAATTTAAATGTAAAATATCAGAGCTTTTTCCCTTTTTTCACCCTTTTTTTTTGTGTCTACAAAGATTGCAAACCCTAGGGCTTAATTTCAGAGAGTTTGCTGGTTGCATATTTCTGAATTTTCGTGGGCTGTTTTTTGAGCTAATTTTAAGAAGAATGTAGAATGCAAACCCAGAGGACCAGAAAAAGGTCTTATTGTAGATTTACAGTTCACTGACAGTCTTTAATATTAATTTATTCAGCTTATGGTAGCTCAGGTTAGACAAAGCATTTCCTTGTATACAGTCTCTTAAGAGTTAAATGCATTAAAAATTGGCTCTGGTTAATTTCAAAACACTTGAAAAATGCTCTTGGTATTTGTGCCAGTAATTTTCAGTTGTAAGTTATTATTCACTGTTTCCCCTGTTAGATATAATTCCAAAACTATGGCCATCATTGGAAGTGGACACTGAACTTCTCATTGCCATATTCCTCATATAAGCCTTTGGTCAGAGAGAGCAGTTGCTTGTCCTTGTAGACCTTTCCTACTTTCCTAAGAGTTTGTCCCAGATTTCTCTGTCATACTCAGCACTAATACAATTTGTTGTCTTTAAGTCTAATCATACTCCAAATTGAGTTCATGCAGGCAGCAACAGAGTATAACTGTTCCACCTTACTAATGTAACTACCTCACTTGAGCCATCCTCAAAATAAATGTAGGGATATTTGCCCAGTTTTTAAAATATCTGGAGATCCTTGGTTGCAAGATGCAGTATGATTTGAAATTATTTTGGCTAATTTGAAATTTACTCTCCACCACTCCATTTTGATTTTATTAGTTACTACAAGGGCAGATATAAAATAAGTCACCTAACAACATTTTTTTTTACTAAGCTCTTTACTTGCTGACCCATTTATTTTAGGTTGGTGGGTTTTTTGTTTATGCTGAGTATAAGTAGATAATCACATTAAAAATGAGTATTATGTCTATTATTTTTTATCTCAGACCAATCATAAAATCAAAATCTTGGACTTGAGCAGTGACAGCAAGCTGCAGATGACACATTTATCTGTCTGTAAACTGGATGCATTTTTATGTTCTCTTCCAAAACTAATGAACTCCACAGTATACCGTGTAGCCCACAGAAGGCTTGTAAAATCATCTCTGAATAACCAAGAACACTTGATAATCTAACCAGCAGCAGAGGATAGCCAGTTAGTGCCATAAAAATAATTAGACTTCTTAAGTCAAAGAAAATTTGTCATTTTTAGAGTCTATGAAGCTAAAATTGTGATGAACCAAGTTCACCTATAACTAGAAGTTTAGATTTAGTGTTAAGACTGAATGTTGATTGCTAGGCTATGCATCTACAAAGCAGAGTTAATAAGAAACAGCTTTCAAAGGCATGAGTGACACATTTAAATCTCAGGAGGAAAAAAAATATGTGTGTGTATATACAATAATTATATACTGGTTGTATACAATTAGAAATAAAATTAAAGTAGTATAAAGACGTAAGTAAGACCTGTTTCAACATATACTTAATGCATAATAAATGACATTTCAGTGAAGTGGAATTTGATTTGCACATGAAAACCAGTTTGCCTATATTTTAATTTAAATTTCTAGAAAATATTCAAAATTATAACACCTCTATGGATTTTGGTTGGGCTATGCTTTGTCTCTGAAGTTTTAAGTACAATGTAAAGTATGCTAAGCCACTGTTCTCTACAGAAGCATTGCCATTTCTGATGATTTTGTATTCACAAACCCTGCACTCTGTATGTGGCTCTGCTGTATAACAACAACAAAGAAAATCTTATATTCAACATAATTGCAGTTACACAACCCAGCCCCTATTTAGCAAAGTGACATTGAATGACAATTGCTGTAAAAAGTTGGTGATAGACAGATTTAAGGAGTTCAAAGCTTAAAGGCTTCCCAATGAACATGTTGAAACACATTTATAGATGTTTCCAAACCAGTCATTTGGTCCAATGTATAGGTAGCAGCTTACAGTATAATTTGGATTTCCTCTTGCTGTTCAATTAATATTCACAAATGGTGATATGAACACTGAATCAGTCACACATGACTGCTTGGTTACTTCATGTGAAGAGATTTTTCCGATTAGTTCTTTTTTGGATTAGTTTGTGGATTTTTTTCTTCATTAGTGCTGTCTTTTTTGATACCACCACTGATCTTCTCTTCTCTTCTCTCCATTTATTCCTCTTAAATTCTAAGTCTCATGTTTTTTCATACAGCCTTCCATATTCGTTCATGGGAACAAGTAACCACCAGTGCAGAACCTTTGATGCTTTAAGATTTCCTTCTTTCCCACTTATTTTATTTCCCCTTTTTGTTGCTAACTGTTCTTCTTTTTTATTGTTAGCTGCATTTCTTTTTCATTCTGCTTTCTGATCTCACTTCTTGCCTCCTCCCTGCCATCTTTTTGATGGTATAATCAAAGTCCTCAGAATTACGTAGTATCAGCCCTGGGCTGTACTGTGACTTCCTGATGCTTCTACATCCTACAGGTGCACTCTGTATTCTTCATTTGCTTTTTTGGCCGTGCTTGCTTTGTCTCTCTCTCCCTTACTTCAGCACTGATATAGTGAACAGACAGTTCCCTCAAAACCTGGTTCAGGAATGCAGTCATGGAATAATGAACACCAAATGGCTGAAGTCATCAGTATAAAGAAAGATTTGGAAATTATATTGATGCTGAAATGTGTTTTCACAAACTATTAAGAGGGAAATTACGAATAACAATGATTCATACCATGGGTGATTCACTGACAGAAAGAAGACCTGTAAATGTTAATCATTCTTCACAAATAAGTTCTGCAGACCATATTTCTGACTTGTGATTCGCAAGGCAATTTTAGCTTTCTCCAAAACTTGAAAAAGTAACTTGAAAGTAATCTGGAAAGATGGGTCTGTCTCAGTTCAGAATTCCTATATAAAGTTCGGGAAGTTTTCAAGGGGCTTTCTCCTGCAAAAACTGTGAAGTGATTTAAGAGTGAAAAAAGAGTTAAAGAATTTGAGAGTGAAAAATGATCAAGCCCTATTTTCTGCGTCCGCTGAATATCTTGCATATATGAAGTAGTAGTGCCATTTGATTTACCTGTAGTCATGTATTGTATCTTTTTTATTGTATTTAATACAGTCAATGATGGGAGCTAAGTAAACCTGACCCAAATACACAGACTGACCATCAAAAGATATTTCATACTGTGTGTCTGTAGTAGTCGATCCTTTGTAAAAAGTAGAAATGGAGCTAGATATTCAAGGCACAAGATACGTCAGAGGATTGATAATGTAATCCAAGTCTTTCCACCTTCAGACTGCTGTTTCAGGTTGGTAGTGACCAACATTCTTTACCATCTAATGGTGCATTGGTGGCCTATGTAAAATGGATTGCTGGTCTTGTCAAGTTACTACTGGAAAGGTGTTCATATCATAAGAAAGAGTGTAACTGAAACCTTTTCTGACTGATAATCCTTGTAATGGGGCCAAGCACTTAATTGTCAGAGATGAGGCTTTGTTCCTAGCATACTTTAAAGGTTCATTGTTTCTTCTTAAGGTGGAAGTATTTCCACATCACAGCAAATAAAAAAAGCCCCTGTATGTAATGTTTTAGCATTGTGTGTGTGACCTCCTGAGCCATGCTTTTACTGTCACGGCTATTTCAACGTGAGAGAAAAATACAAATGTACACGGACAATTTATAGTCTTCAAGGAAATTCCTTAGGGAGGTAGGAAGGATGTTTAGGGCTTAATCCTGCAGTACTTTGCCACTTCATATTTCCAAGTCCTCTGTGCTCCTACACCATCCTACAATGTCTAAATCAGGGCTTTCCTTAACCTCTTCTTTTTCTGGTCTGCATTTTTCTGACAAAAAATACACAGAATCACAGAATCACAGAATCACAGAACAGTAGGGGTTGGAAGGGACCTCTGTGGGTCATCTAGTCCAACCCTCCTGCTGAAGCAGGGTCACCTACAGCAGGCCGCACAGGACCGCGTCCAGGCAGGTCTTGAGTATCTCCAGAGAAGGAGACTCCACAACCTCCCTGGGCAGCCTGTTCCAGTGCTCCGTCACCCTCAGAGGGAAGAAGTTCTTCCTC
>Ga0065711_1034186_pt1 | contig 24179 bp, 9 predicted proteins | sample Hoacrofraction12_FD_59098 | JGI IMG/M metagenome (GOLD analysis project Ga0065711, IMG submission 59098) | Hoatzin crop microbial communities from Cojedes, Venezuela - Epithelial fraction 12 v2 (version 2) | ecosystem: Host-associated > Birds > Digestive system > Esophagus > Crop | place... | reverse complement strand
TGGGATTCCTGAGGGCCTGCCTTGGCACTGAAGACTGAAGCAAAGAAGGCATTCAGTAGCTCTGCCTTCTCTGCATCCTCCGTCACCAGGACACCCGCCTCATTCAGCAGCAGCCCCACATTGTCCCTAGTCTTCCGTTTGCTGCTGATGTAGTTGAAGAAGCCCTTCTTGTTGTTTTTCACATCCCTTGCCAGCTTCAGTTCCAGGTGGGTTTTGGCCTTCCTCGTCGCATCCCTGCACGCTCTGACAACATTCCTGTACTCTTCCCAAGTGGCCTGCCCCTCTTTCCACGTTCCATGGACCTTTCTCTTCCACCTGAGCTCCACTAGAAGCTCCTTGTTTAACCATGCAGGTCTCCTGCCTCCTTTACTCGATTTCTTTCTCCGGGGGATGCACCGCTCCTGAGCATGGAGGAAGTGACATTCAAAGAGCGACCAGCAATCTTGGACCCCACTGCGTTCGAGAGCCCTGGCCCACGTGATTCCTCCCAGTAGCTCCTTGAAGAAGCCAAAGTTAGCCCTCCTGAGGTCCAAGGTTTTGATCCTGCTTATTGCCCTGCTTCCTCCATGCAGGATCCTGAACTCGACCGTTTCATGGTCACTGCAGCTGAGTCTACCTCCAGCCTTCACATCCTCCACCAGTCCTTCCTTGTTTGTTAATACAAGGTCCAGCAGAGCGCCTTTCCTTGTTGGTTCCTCCACCACTTGCATCAGAAAGTTATCGTCAATGTTCTGTAGGAACCTCCTGGCTAGCCCCTGCCTAGCTGTATGGTCTTTTGCTTCATACAATTTCCTCTTCTTATTTCCCTGGGATTTTCTGTACAACATTGTGTACATTCACTAAGAAGCTATGCTCTTCAGAAGCTTTACTATTACTCTTATCAAGCTATCATTTCAGGTTTTTCCCTCTAGAATATGCACCTGGAAACTAGATATAGCTTTTTTACCATCAAAATGTCAAGCAACCAGGGAAAAGGGTGGATAAAATTTTGGACTCTTTTGAAATTGCTGAAAGATTTATGCCTTTGACCTTGCTCAATTTAATAGTATTCCTCTATGAATTCTTCATCTTAACAGTATTGCAAAAGCCCGAGATGGGCACTTTATTCTTTTTTACTGATTATTGCACATGAATAAAGCTCTGGACTCTATCTTGTCTTTTGGGTTAGGATAAAGGAAGTAATTCTTGCAAAGTAAAAAGTAAAAACTTATTATCCTAGAAATCTTCTCATTTTGAGGAAACCCACAGGCTTTTAGACAAAGGATTTTAAATGAAGAGATTGTGTCCAAAGAAAGTTCACAGTCAGTTTTTCACACCACACAGCTTGGTCACAGTCCCGTTACTAAGAGCTCATGTGGTTATCTACACTTGTTTCCTTCAATTCCACATCTGAAAAAAAAAAAAAATCTCTTGTACAGCAAAAACCTGATTTGACCACGTCTTTTTGAAGCTTGCACTAGCTTTTTTCCTTCAAAACATTTTGTTCTGGCTTCCCCTTCCTTTTAAATCACCACAATTTGTGATCCTGACTACATCCAGACCCTAATCCCTTCTTGCAATCACCCTGCTGCTTTTGTTTGTTCAGGCTTTTCTCACCATTTCCTTTGTCTTGAACTAGGTGCTTTCATTTAGTGCCTTCATACCACCATCCATTTATCCTATGCCTGCACTGAATTTCAAGATGTGATTGAAGCACATGGAGACTTGCCCATGCCAGCCTTAATCAGCTGGTTGTGTTATGAGATTATTGCCTTTGGTGCAAACCTGCCAGAAGTTTGAGTGACCTGCTCAAGATATGACTTCACCCTGGAGTCTGTGACTCTACTTCTTCCCTACATTGCTTCCAAAATTGCCTGGTTTAGAGCTAGCATGGATAACTATTCCAAAGCGTGCCAGTCACCTTGATTCTGGCTACACAGATTCACGTACAGTGTATTTTTAACCCAGGCCAGTGTGTGTCTTATTTTGTTGGGATGGTTGTGTTCCTTACCCAGAGAAGGATTTGTTTCTGTGCCCTGCTTCCACGTATTTCCAGAACCTGTTTTCATTGGCTAAGGTTTCTTTCACTTCTGATAGAGCCCCATGTCATTAGCTGATAAAATAAGCTTTTTTCTGTTCTCAGAAGAAACCAGATATTACACACTGTTCACCGATGCCCTATGTTTCTCAGTTTCAAAGTATTTGTTGGCTGAAGAAAGAGCAAGACATAGGTAGGAACTTAACCACTTCCAGGCTGACAAACTGACTCTTCGCTGTGATGAGCTCTACAGATTGCTTCACCTTCTCCCAGTTACTGGTATGATCTTAGACATACGAATATTTTCACACAGAACTGAAAATAATACCATAGATGACATATATTTTTTTTATACGATTGAAATGAAATTATATTTGCTTTGCTAGAGAGGGCCTTTTTTTTCCCTGTGGCACTAATGTGGACTTTGACTTGACCTGGCCTGTTTAGTTATAACTATAACTTATAGTTATAAGTTCAAAAAATTCAACACTGTTCATCTAAAGATAGAATAAAACATTCTTAGACTTTCTCAGGACTCCTCATCGCTAAAGACCTTCGTTTATCCTTTTACACAAATTAATCCATAGGACTTTGTGAATCTTTGTCCTCTTATGAAATCAAATAATACTAAAAAAAGAAAACTCTTCTTCTCCTCTCCAGCTGGCAACCTAGCCCAGGAATATATTTCACAGCTGCCCATGTGAAAAGGTATAATGTTTTCTCTGTGGTCTCTCCCAAAGCAGTACCTTCATCTAAGATAATTCAAGCTTATGGTTTTGTTTTATTTTTACTGAACTAGTTCACCAGTATTGCATTTGGACTTCTTTCCACTATATTACTCTTTAGTGCCAGAAGGGCTGCAGCTGCTCCCAAGTGCCTTGTACCCTTTCTGATTTTTTGATTAAAATATTTACAGTAATAACATACCATGGACTCGGAAGCATTTTCAGAGATGAAAATGGACTCCAAATGGAGTGGTTGGGAACCACTTATGTAAAGAAAGTGATTTTAAAAACTCTTGTCAGCCGGTACGGATGAGGAAAAAAAAAAAATCCTCTCCATTTTCTCTCAGGGGAAGGAATAGGGAAGGGTGAGACTGGCAGTCTTAAGTCCTCTGCTGACAATAATAATTTCAAATTTTTGTTCCATTTCAACTAATGCTTGCCTCCCATAAAGGCTTAAAGCCTTTTGTATTCAGGGAGCTCCTCTGAATTAATTATGCTTCATTTCTGTTCACTTGCCTCATGCACAGACCAATGGCCTTCAGTTTTGAGCAGCAGTTTTCACACTGCTGAAAAGAGGGTTATGCTAATAGCCCCTTTGGAGTCTTCTGTAGACAACTGAAATTGCTCTTCTGGTGTTGTTCCTGACCACTGCTGCTTCCTCAATTAACTCCTTCAGCTTCTTTCATTTTGCATTAAGATTTTCATTCAATGTCCACAGAACATCAGCCCAGAGTAGCATTTTCAGATTACTGTGTTGAGCTGCTAGATTAGGCACACTTCTTACGAAGCATATTGTTCCAAGGGATCTTTGTTGAAGCAAAAGTATTACTGATGCCAACAACTGTACTCTGTACTACTCCTAGGCTTTCTTCTTTTGGGGGTGATTTTTGTCTCAGGTATGATTTTTCTATAGAATTACCTATGTAACACCCATGCCTGTTGTCATTGTTAATGCTAACAAGTACCACTTCCGGCAACACATTCTTTTGTACTTCTGTGTCCAGCTTAAAATAATTTAATAATCCATTTCCTCTCAGGCTTTTATAGAGAACTTGACTGTGGTGTTATTGGCACCTTTGCCAATTTTGTGCATATTTTGCAAGCTCTTAGAAACTCTTGTAAAATGATGTAATTATGTTTCTTGCAACATTTACATGTGTGCTGAGCAGTGTCTTGCCTCCAGTATCCTCCTGAGCCATTGTTAGAGCTCTCCAGTCCTGAGTTCTACCATTCTAAATTAGGTCTGTTTGCATGAGATATTTCAGATTTCTTTTTTTTTTTTTTTTTAACCATTCTTATTGCTTTGGAGTGGTGCCCACATTTTATAAACTTCAGTCTGTTCTGGAGCATTTCTCACGCCTGCCCAATTGCTTTGTCAAAAGTCAGACTGAAATTTTCAGTTGTTATTTCACTCACTTTCTCCTCCCTCATGTCTTTTGTTCCAGACTTCATCAAGGTCTAGTCTCTTTCTAGGGTACTGTTCATCTTTTCATTCTTAAAGTCACTGGCGTTTTGTAATTTCATTCTATTTAAATACAATGCCCTCAAAGATGTTACTTTCACGTAAAATGCAAAAATATTCCTCAAACTTTTTCAGTGGTTTCAAGTAGCTTCCTGTTTGATTTAACTGCTGTGCCCATCAAGTGTGTCAGAATCAGCCATTTGGTAGAAATATGGCAAGGTTTTTTCTTTTGATTCTTGCATATACAGAGAGTAACACCAGTAAAATTTCTCCACTCTCCCACCACACATGTATTTTTTGGTCATTAACTTCTTCAGCCTTTCATTCAGGCAGTTTTCTTAGCTCCTTTTTAATTCAGTACCCTGTGGGATTTAGTAGCTGCCCAGTGCTTCTAGTACTTTATCCACAGTTGGCTAACCTTCGTGTCTGAAGCCAGGATGAAAAATTCTGCATTCAAACTGCCCCCTTTTATGGATACAGCCAGTTCCCTTGCTGTGGTAGAAACCCTGTGACTTCAAAATGGGTAGTGAAAGACAAGACTGGTGATTCCCACCAGTGCTACACCGATCTCAGTGGTGTACCCTTGAAGTTTCAGAAATTTGCCAGGCTTCTCCCCTGCTGAACGCAGCACAGAATCATCTCACTTGGGACATCAGCAACCCACACAAGCCCATTCACATGGAGAAAATATGTCAGAAGAAGGCCTTTGGCAGCACTCTGGACTTGCCTTTGATGGTTGTTGCCCCCGCAGCTGCTTCACTGTGTCTGTTGCTGTCCCAGCAAGATTTTTACTCGCTGCAACTAGAGAATCTCAGTTCCGCATGCAGGTCCCTCAGAGGAGCAAAATAACTACAGCAGTGCCAGCTTTGTGCCTTGCAGCTGAGTGGAATGCAAGCTTAGGAGAGAGGGGTGAACTGCTCATAACAGAAGAGTGTTAATACAACCAAAGTTTCAGAGCAAACTCACAGTATCTGTTGCATTGCTCGCTGACTCCCTGCATTGGTACACACACCTTCATCTCTGTCTCCTCATTCCCTCTTCTTCAGCATTATCAGCTATCACATTAGCCTCCTCTCAGCCACCAGCACTGCTCTGCAAGACATATGTGGCCTGCATATACTCTAATGAGCAACTGTATTTCTAAGATTTTCCTCAGGTGAAGTACTGAATGCTTACACTGCATCGCTGTGCTCAGTAGGTGCAGTCTTTTCAGCTGGCTAATTTCCTGTCCCAGAGCAATGCAAATGTGAGACTGGAAGAGTTAGTCTCCTTCTCCTTTGTGAGAAAGACTTCACAGAAGGAATATTTGATCATTTCAGGATTCTGGACTGCATCGAGCTAGTGCTCTATTATCTGTATCAGTAAATTATTTTGTGTGTCTTCACATCTTCCAAGATATTACCTTGAGGAGCATGGTCTCTTGTTCTTTGGTTTTGGATGCCTAATAAAAACAATCACTTCTAAAAAACAACCATGTGATTGTATAAAAATAAAAGTCAATTATCTTCTTCATGCCGGACTGGAAGCTCGTAAGTATGAAAAAAATTGCGTTTTTTTCTGGATTGCTGGATCAGGTTAAAGAAATATTCTTCCTCTAGAAGTCTCATTAACTGTATTTCTGTCTCATCATTTAAAATCTTTATGAAAATAAGAAGATAGTTAATATTTCTTCTCTAGAATGAGTCATTGAATTCATATACTAACAGAGATCCAGGGAAGATTCTCTCTTTTAAAAGCTATGAGAGAAGTTGGTCTATAACTCCCATATTATTGTTTAAATGTCAAGCTAAAACTAGTGAAATTTGATTTAGTATATCACATTATCTTTTAAAATCATGCTTATTTTTGAAGTTAGAAAGCCACTGAAGTTTCTCTGCTAGGTGAATTCCTTTACACAAAATGGCTAAAATTATGTTCAGATGTACTTAGTGGGCAATATGTCTGATCTCTTAAAAAAGTCTGTGAGAAGTACTTAGATTTTTCAGCATATTTCTCTGTGAGAATCTAATGAAACTTTCTTTGTGCAAACACACGATTTCATGTAAATCATCTCCACTTCCAAAATAAACTTTCTATCTTCTTGCACAAAATATTGGTCAATTTTTTAAGAATAAGTATTCTAATTTTAAAATAACATTCTACTAATTGGAGCAGAACCTAAACTGCTTTTCTGTTAAAATCTTATAAGAATTTTTCGAATATGTGAACACATGGATTATAAATCTTAACCAAAAAAAAAGTTTCTTCAATGAATCAGTGCTATAATAGTCTTAGTATCAGTTATAACATTTTACTGACCTCTGTATGAAATACTGTTTGGCTAACTCTTATTCAAAACTGATCATTCTTTCTGTAAACTAAGATCCAATTCATATAGCCTGAAAGCCTCCTACACAGTCCTCCTACAAAATGTTCAGTTTAGATTTTGCTTATGACTTGAACTCTAATTTGAAGATCTCCATCTATGCACAGAAGAATTGCCCATCTTTCAAGCACTATTTTAAGCACAAACTGCACAACTACCAACCAAAGATGAGAAGGTTCTGGCACAGAATTGATTATAACTCCATCTCTATGTATTTCTATGTATGTGCGCACAGAGAGAGATTTTTTGTGTTTGGTTTCTAGCAGAAAGCCATTCATTATTCGGTGAATTTCAGACTAGGACTTGCAGTCCTTTATTAAATGAATGACAAAAACATGAATGACACTGAACAGAAACATTAATATGAAGACTAATCAGTTTCATTTTTTGTATGACTTCCATTTCAAGGTTTTCCCTTCTTCAGTTAGTCTTCATGAATTGATTGTTTAATGCGTAACTAATCTTGAACTTGTTCTGCTCTTGCTGATGTGAAAATTAAAGTTAATTTTGTTGAAGTCATGGTGCTTATGTTGCACATTTATCAAATGGTGATATTTTCAAAATCCATATGGCAGCTGTTCTGCTTCTCCTCAGAAGTATACGGAAGTCAATCTTATTTATAAGTATGCAGACCTCTACCCTGTAAATAAAAAAACCTAAACAAAGATTTTCTCCATCAATATAGAATTTTTCCTGCATGATGGTAGGAATTATGTTGTCGTGTGCTGCATTACAATAGGTTAAAGCATAATATTGCTTAGGCTGAAAGGTGTAAGACACTGGCAAAAAGGGATAAAAAAACAGCAATGGAGGATTATTTCTCTATAGAAGGTACATGAAAAGAATAGACATAAAGGTCTGTGATACTTTTATTTGCTACAGCAGTTATATTTTAACCAAGTAGAACAATACCTATGTCATACAACTGCTTGAAATTAATCTGAAACTCACCTCCAGGCCTTTTGGGAGTACACGACCAAATTCACCCTTTGTTATTCCCCTATATCAAGTTTTACATTTTCCAAAGGGAATTTTGCTTTATAAAGCACTGATGAGAACTATATTCGCACTCAGATTATAGTTGCAGATTTGCATTTACCTTCCACTGTCTTTCAACAAATCCTTTGTAAAAGGGTTATCCAACACAAAACTCTTATTAAGTGTCCTGGAGTTGTAAAGCAAAAAGAATGGACAAAGGTGAAAGTAATGATATCAATAGTATCAAATCCTCACTACTAAATGAACTACATGAGGCTGTGAATCCTCATCTACAGCACAGATGTAGAGTGCTGATCATTTTTAGAGCTATAACATAACTACTAAAATAGAGACTAAGAAATAGCGTAAATTCAGACCTATCGCACTCATTTTGCAAGGACTTTCTTTTTCCCCAGCTGTGCACTATCCAAATGCCTTCAAGCCTGCTAGAGTCACTTCAGTCATTTGTACCATATGTTTTGTATGCACAGATGCCATGGGTTTGTTTCACTGGATGCAGTGGAGATGGAATCTGCCTCTTTCTCCTGTGCCAGCCTTGTTTTGTGCCCCAAGAAAAAGCAGAGCATCATGTGCCAGCAGAAGGATGGAACGGATTAAATTGTGTTCACTCAAGTTTACCCACAAAATCATTCAAATGGTCTGAGCGTTGAGCTTCTCATTTCCCACTCCCTAAGCTTGACTACATTGTAGCAAGTAGATCATTTCATTAACTATAATGAACTACGTTAAGTGAATTTCCTCTCACTTAAATAATAGGGCAGTGACCTTTATACTTTTCTTTCTTTACTTTACTAACTAGTTTTTTCTTAGCAATTACTAATAGGACATATTAAGTTCAGCTACATCCTTTGACGTTTGTGCTCAAGCATCCTAGGAGTCTTGTGACTTAGCATACCACAAAGAAGCTTTTATCGTAATATAGAGACATGAAAATAAATATAAGTATCTAAACATATAATTGATTAAATTAAACAGCCTGAAAGTACATAACATCAGTGAGAGCTCAGAATTAATATATTAATTTAAACGGTTGAGGAACTGCCTGAAAGGGAGACGGCATGGAGCTCTGATGAAAGAACTACTGGGTGGGGGAAAGGCAGTTGGGGAGTTTTTGAAGTATTGGTTTTAGAACTGATGGTATTTAAATATTTTCATCAACGACCTTGGCAAACAGAGTAGGAGTATGTTAATGCAATGAGCCAGTGCCATGTATTCCTGTTTTATCAGGTCATGGCTACAATCCAGCTACAACATAAAAAAGGCCATATGGATTTCTTTTCATTATACGATAAGCTGCTACTGCCTAAGCAGTCTGGCTTTTGACACTGTTGTTCCCAACTCCTCTCACATGTGGAAAGGGAGCATGACACAAACCTGATGATTCTTTTGGGGAGGCTGGTGAATATTCTTGGAAGGCTGAAGCCTCTTCTCGATCATTCACTTTCCCAAGGGCCTCTTGGTGTCCTTGTCTTGACATGACGAGATATGTGTACGTCTGAAAAAGTTACATTACTTAGTTTTCCCTGGTTACATACCAAACACATACCAACTTAGGGAAGAGAAGCATGCATGCATCTCAGGCCACATGGGAAGAAAGAGCATGGGTGTCCTAGCTTACGACCTATGAACAGTTAGGAGAAGACATTCATGCCAAGGCAAAGAGTAGGGAAGAAATCCTGTGTTACAGTCTTAACTGCATCTGTTGCCAAAAGTAACGTAAACTAAGCTACCTAATAAGGCTTTTGGGGAAGCAAAATGTGAATTACCCAGATATCCTACTTAGGAATGCTCTTGATGTATGAATAATGCCCTTGGATCAATATAACTTTTAGACTGTCTTGATGTTCACTTTTGTTTTAGCACAAAGCAAATGCACAGAAAACAGCTGAAGTTTCTCAACAGCTGTTCTCTTGAGTTGATCATCTTTCTATGTACATAGTTTAATAAGGCTGTCCTTTTGTTATGAGAGCCAGACAAAATACAAGAACAACATGTGGGTCTGTCTTCAATAATGTGTTCTAAGGCTATGTACCTTCTGTGTGCTTTTCAAGCATTCCAACCTCACGGAATGAGTAACTTTCTGTTTCTAAACTCATACGAGTTAAAACCTGGATGATCTATGAGGACTCAAGAAAATTATATTTGATAGTATTTCAGATTATTGTTTTCAAGTTTACAAAAAATTCAAAATTATGAATAGTCGAAAAAAGGAGGAATAAAAATAGTCACTGCTTTTTCTTTCCCAACACATTTCTATAGGTAGATAAACCTTTTCTTTCAGGCTCTAAAGAATGACAACAAATCTTGCTTCTCTGCGTGTTGCAGGCATTTTATTTTCTTTACACTGAAGATTCTGAGGTATCTGGAGTCATACCTCTGTTCTGAAAACTCTTCTACGTACTTACAGCAAATAACAGCAGTCAATTGGGTGAGCTTGACTGACATGATATACTCCAAATACAGAAGTTGGTTACTCTACGCAAATTCTCTCAAGTTTTGCCAACAGAATTAGGCTATAATATCATGCTATATCATGTATGTAAAAAAGTTTATAACTCTCTGTTTTTAAAAAATATCAATGTTCTCTTAGTTATTCACCTATGAAGTCATTAAAATTGCACCTATTTTCCCACAACCACCATTTCTCTAGAATATTACCTGAGAATTATTGTGCGTAATTCTGCACAAAAGGATGCCATTGATAAGAATAGCCATAAAGTGGTCTAGGGAGGGGAATACAGGATTTATAACTTGCGTAAGAAATTTTGCATAATCATTGCTAGTTTTGTCAGATTTGGGGTGTATGTAATATAACAAACAGTAGTCAACACATTACTTTTAAGAAGAGAAGAACATTAATACATGACCGTTAGAAAAGAATATTTACTCTGCTTTACTCACCTGATTTTCAACAATTTATGGTTCAGGGAACCGCAGACTGTACCTGGGCTCCAGTTTTTAACAGCCACTGGAAGATCTATCTTTGCTGAATTTGTCTAACCTCTAGTTGAATCTATTTACCCACTGAGTTTCCACAAGTTATACTTCCTCCTTTTTTCAGTTTAAATTTCTTACTCAATAATTTCATTTTGTCTTAACTAGTTCTTATGAGATAAAAAGATAGTAAGTAATTTCCTGTCTACTGTATCCACACACATCTATAGTTTCCTAATTTTATAAATGTCTTTCAGTTTTGTCATTTCACAATATTTTATTCTGTGTTGAGGCGTCCCAGCTTTTTACTTTCCTCATATGCGAGCCACTGTAATCATCCCTGCTAGGCATCCATTATTCTTTCTAGTTATACTATCTCCTTTTAAAGATGAAACAATTAGAACTGTATGCAATAATCAAGACAGCCATACTGTTGATTTGTGCAAATTCACAATGGTGTTCTTGGGGTTTTTTTCTTATTTTTTGGTTGTTTGTTTTTTTTTTACTTGACTGTCCTTCTAACAACAAGGCCTGGTGTTCTGTTTTTCTTCTTGCCTGCTGCTAAGCACTGGAACTGACATTTTCAGAGAACCGTACACAGTGCCTCCTGGATTTCCTTCCTCAGTAACAGCTAATTTAGAGCCTGTCATTTTGTATATATATAGCTTCCCATATGCACTTGCCCGTTCTGAACTTCATCTCCCAGTCCAGTTGTCCTTTCTCTGGTATATATACCACAAATCCTAACCCTGAATAGTAGGTGTGATGCCAAAAGTATATAAAAGCATAAGAATTATAGAAAATCTTCAAAAGATATATGTGTCCAAAATAAAAGACATGCCAATAAACAAGATATGTTTAAGGGAAGATGCTGAAGTATCAAGTCTACTAATGCTGTTTCAAAGTTAGTTAAACATCTGGACAAAGTGTTACAGGAAATGACAGAATTATTTCACAGCAATGTCTCCAGTCTCAAAGACATCCAAAGACTGAAAATATTAACAGGAATTTAATCTTCGTGCAGGCCTGAAGCTACTGAAAGAAGATTACATTCAAGTCAGAAAGGTTTGATACCAAAGAAATATCACCAGATCAAAAAAATGAGGGAAATATGTTTTCCACTATTCTTCACAACATGTGTTTCTTCTGATAATTTTTTTCAGTCAGAGAAACACTGTATCTGGAATGAAAAGTGTTGTGAGAAGACATTTTTCTTTCTCTAATAGATAGTATATGCCCTTTATATCATATTCATCTCACTATGGACAGGTGAAGAGATCTGGAAGGCCTGAAATAATATTTATATTTGACAACCTCACCCCCCCCTTTCTTTATGGATAGAAATTTAAGACAATTCAGAGAACAACTTGTATCACAAAAGCTAATTGAAATGAAAAAAAAAATCTTTCAAGCAGATTAGAATCAGGAGAGATCAATTAAATCAGACTTCATTTGCATACACAGAAGTAAGCTTATCATCACAGCAACCAGTAACTTTGCATTCTTTCTGTTGGTCACGTGATGCAAATATTGACATGAATTATGTAGTAAGTCTTTGGGAAAACTAATGAATGTTTCATGTGATAAATCAGGTATTACCCTCTCTTTCCTTTCAAATCTTTTCCTAAGATTCATTACTGTCTAGATGCCTACAAAGACATTAGCAGATATATTTTGCTAGGTCATAGATCAATCATAGACAAGTACTATTGCTTATTTATGAGTTTAAAAAGATGAACTTGGAAATAACCAGTCATGAATCTAACAGCAATAGAACTGCCCTCTAGTAATTTATGAATATGATTAACCTGGTACTGGACTAATTTCTTTTTCAATATATGGCAAATAGGACAGAGACACAAAAGTTGGAATAAGTAAAAAGAAGGAAAAAAAAATCAAAATTACTTCTTCACATCTCATTAGCAATAAAGAGTTAAGAGAAAATCCTATGAAAAGACAAAGCTGATGATATAATAGATCAGAAAGACTGCTGTAATTCTTTTTCATTTTTTAAATGAGAAGAGGTTAGCTGCTGTGGTAGCTTTTCTGACAAACTGGACAAATGCACAGACACCTATCGGAACATCTGAAGATGATGAGCCTTCCAGGGAATAGGAAGATAGATGTATATATAACAGTCTCTCTTTTAAAGTCTTTGTGCTTTGTTATTGCCATTAAAATCAACCATGCATTGTATTTGTATCCATTTATATACATCCATGCTATGGGTACAAGTGTACAGACATCGTTAAGCAGAGACACCCTTAGCCTTCCTGGTGCAGTCCAAGCCTCCTGCTCTCATTTTCAATTTATACAGAAATATAAATGGGTAGATCTCTCCCAGTTGCTGCCTCTCAGTTCAAAAATCTGGAATCAGGACTGTGAGGGAGAAAGACAGAAAGGTAGGTTACGAATGTACATATTGGTAACATCTCTAAAAAAAGAATAGTTATTCTTAAGAAACCTTTTTTTTTCACTTTGAGTGATCATCTCTGGATGTATTCACATTGGGGAAGATTCCTAAAATATCCTGGGTAGAATACTTTTTGCTGTTTTTAAAATTCATTTGTTAGGAGTAATGGGTTGCCCTCAGTCTCAAAAAAAATGTTAGGTGGGGAGTTTTTGTGGCAAAAAATAGGTGCTTGTACATGCTGGCTAGCATCTCTTCAAAAGCTTGATCATATTGTTGAGCTTATCTATTGCAAGACGCTGGTACCAAGTATAACACTGAGCCAAAAAAAGTTCAAGGAATAGCATTTAAGCTGAAGAAAACAAAGAAAGTGTGACATCTATTTTAATACTGATGATAGAGAAAGTTTCAAACAAGAAGTTAACGAGAACTGAAGGATGTAACAGTGCAAGGGGACACCTCTAAATTATGCATACACTGTAAAATAAAGCAGATCAGCCATCTAGGCAGCTGATAAGAGGGTGATATATATCACATCATTTTTGGGTGTTAGTCATGCCCCAACAAGTAAGAATCAAATGTGTTTAGTAGCAACATTAGAGAATGGCTCTTGAAGGGGTCATCCAGCTTTTAGTGAATTAGAGGATTAACTTATTCACCACAACCCAAGCAGACTATCATCAAATCAGACAAAAGTAAGGCACGAGTCCTAGGCATTTCTGGGTGAAACCCCTTTGGCACTGGAGATCAGCCATACTCTGTCACTTTTACCTATGGGGAAAACCCCAAATCAGCAGTCTAACAGAAGGTAATTCTTAGGTAACTAATATCCAGTTGTCAGTTTCTGTTCTCTTCCCAGATGCAGACATTCAGGAACCTGCAACACAAACATTTTTACTCCATTAGTTGTCTAATCTACAGCCTTTTGGAAGTGGGTGACTTCCCACACTGGATAGTTGGTAAGCAAGGGCAAATCACAGCATTCCATGACACATCAGCTAAAATTACGGTAAATATAAATGATAACCAAAGCATGCTTGGGCTGCTGAAGAGCAGAGCCTCATAGTAAATGACACACAAGTGTAATACATGCATACATTTTCATTTTAGCTTACATGGATTTTCTAATGTATACACTACTTACTATGCTCTTCCACCAACACCTCATTCTGCTGGCGAGAGCGAATTATCATACAACAAAGTTTTTAATAATATCTCAATACTGAACAAAAGCATTCTTAAGAGTCAGACGGTATGCTGCTACTTCCAACTCAGCACACATACTTTTTCCTATTTCATGACTTTCAACAGCCACAAGACTAAGTGAGGTGAGAGCACCCAAGTATCCATATAAATATTTAAATTCTATATATTTTGAAACTTTGACCCAGGTAAAATGTTCCTAGGATAAATATCTTCTTTGAATACTCATCTAGATGTAGGAAAATTTGCAGATTTAGATCTCTGATTTACCCGTTTGAGCCAAAATGCCTCCCACAGCTGTGCTGCATATGCACACTTGTTCACAATATCATCCCCCTTCCCCTGCAACTCTAAAGCAATCCTGTGTATTCCCAGCTGAGGAGCAGATGTGGTTTGTCATCTACAACAGGCAGCATTCTGACTTGCACTGATAAAATATTAAAGCTCCCTGTGTAACAGCTTGATATTAATAGGTACTATTTACAAAGGAAATAAGAAAAAATACCAAGGTTCACAATATGTTTCAATGTACTTCTAGTTCTGGGGAGTGATAAGCTATACTGCTTTTAAAAAGTGTGACATGCTAATAAACAGAACAGTAAGCTGAGTCTCCAAAAGCATCAGTGATTTTGAATTTCTGTGCAGTTGGCCTTCTGGTACCAGACAGGTTGACAGAGCTGGATGAGGCTTGTATACTGGAATAAGAGCAGTATTTTTTTGATGTGTAGAGAAGGAACATTTCTTAAAAATCACAGTCTATCTTCCTTTATCCTAATACCAGTGACTGACAGGAAATGAACTTCCTGAGAGTTACCTCTAAGTGTAGCATTCCTGTTATCTTGTTCTTCCTCCTATAAATTAACATGCACATAAGAATGTTTATTAGATAACTGTTGCTGATTGTATCTAAAATGGCTTCTTTGTAAACTCTATATTCTGGATCTGATGTATGATAAAATGGTTTGCCAGAGAGATACTCCTTTTTTGCTAGAAATTATTCCATGGCAAAGCCCTACAGCACTTTTATAATATGAATTCCTTTAGAATTCATAAAGGAGATTAGCAGAATTAGACTCACTGAAAAGCACACACTAGAAAAGCAGAATAGAAATGAAATGAAATGAATAATGAGAATCAAGTTTGTAAGACAGCTAAACTGAATCATGGAGGTTTACGTGTTTCTGACTCCTACAACCCATAAACTTGATAGTGGCACACCGATGTCTGAATCCCTAGAAATTCCAGCAGGCACCTGGGGAGAAAATTCAAGACCACATATGTATTTCAAATCCAGTTCAGACAGTCTTGTCAATCTGCAGCTAGAGAATGCTGGAATCACAAAGGACTGGTTGAAATAGCTGAACATTTACAATTTATCCTCATTACTGTCTGATGTGAACGGCAAACTGGCAGACCCCTCTGGAAAGTGACCTGAGGCTTCTCACTGAAAACACAGAGTAGACACCCTTCAGGATATGAAGAGCAGACATATTCTCCCCAGGCCACTTGCACAGTGGCCTAACCCACAGTGCAGTCTCCAGCACAGCTGCCGAAGTCAGCACACAAGCAGTTTTAAATTGTATGCAGAAAAGTCAGCAATGAAGGGCTACATCATCCTGAAAGAATGGGATCAGTGAGATAACAAATGTGGTCTAAAATCAGAAGCCAAGAACACCTTCGTGCTAAATGGCAATACTGTCAAGCATCTAATTCCTTTGAGGGGCAGTATGTTCCCATTCCACAGTTTGTAACAGATTACATTAGACTATTTTGGAAAGAAAAATGCAACTAGCCATCCCAGTGTACCATTTTTCCAACACAGCAAATGACAGATATTTGCAGCACACTGAATGGATATGTAAAATTCTCCCAAACTTCTTTGAACCAGAACTGACTTGTTGCAATGAAGTGGCTGTGTTCACAATGTGTAAAGCCTTTCTGGCCTTATTATTGCAAACTATAGCTTTTAGCTATATCTCTACAGTTAGGAAGTCAGATGCAGCAATGTTAAAGTGTTCTGGAAGCCAGACGTGAACAGAAGGTTAATGGTGTTGCCCTTATACTATGTATCCTCTCTGTGAAGCCAACAACTAACATCCCATTGTCATAGATGTGAGCACTGATTATTATTCTTCAACTCTCAAACACTTTCTAGGAAATTTTATACCTAAATTAGGTGAGAATTTTTTACGTAGGTGTTTACTTTGTACAACTTTCTCAGGAAAGTTTTGTTGAGTGATAATAAAAAGGTGGAAAACCAGGCATACAACTGCTAGGAGCATAACTAGTGAAGAGCAAGATGTGCATGTGGTCAGCGTCTACCAGATTTTCTGTTATTTGCTACTGAAAGGACTGGAACAGTGTTTCATGTACCAAATGGTACTATGCAGAAGACTCAGAGATTTTTGCCGTGAAATGTTACACTACCTGCTAAGAGGCAGAGGACTCTGAAGCAAGAACTCTCAAGCCACTGAGGAAGAAATGGTGACTCATTGTTCCTAAACTCACAGTTCCATTTACAGCCTTGAATTAACTAGTAGAGGAATATTTGGAGACATGTTTTTTCAGATGAAGTGACGATGTCACTGCACTACCTGACTGCTTGAGCAGTTGAACACAAACGTTTAAACAGTGAACAATGGAGAAAGTGAGCAAAGTTTTCTGTTGTCCAAAGTGTCACCACTAGGACACTGACTTTAGCAGAGCTTCAGGAATGTAAATGACACTTTATTTTGGCCTGCTAGCGTCAGACACAAACCTCATCACATTCTAAATCACAATGAAAACTATATAAAAATTCTCATGTACTCCACTGAACTGTATTACCCTTCTTACAAGAGCAGAGATGTATAGACAGAGAAGCTTGGTCATGTGTAGGCGTACGTTTTAAGAAATTCTGCATTCACAACTTCTCCTCAATTGTATTTGAAGGCATACTTACAATCAAAACATGTTTTCTTATCTTGTTTGTTGCTAGTCTTCTATTAACCTTATCTTTCTTCATGTAAGGAGTTTGGAGTAGGAAGAGCAAGCTGAGCATCAGGCTTGGAGAAAGAAAGCAAGCTCTTCTAAGCACAAAAGAGGGACCAAAGCCATTGCCATGGCAACAAGAATCAGATGTGAATGCTCCTGTTGCCTATATTCTAGCAGATAGGCAAAGATAATCTATGTCTAAACTGGAGGTGTGGTATTCGTTGTTAATGATTAAATCTCTAAGTTACTGATAAATTCTTACAAATTGCAAGGAAACCATATTCAGAGAAACCAATTCGTGTATTAAATAATCTAAAGATATTATAATTTTCAAGAATGTGGAACAGTGTACAGGTATTATATAAAAATAAAATCTTTCAACTAATTTCTTTTTAAAAAAATCATCCATTCCAAACAGTTGTCTGTTGGCATTTTAAGTTGAGAAAATATTCTGTTTTCCAAAGAGTACGTCCTAAATAAAATTATTTCCTGAAATTCAAAATACAAAAAAACTATAGGGATCCGTACACTACAGTATAAAACACCATAAATTGAAAAAAGATCACTGTAATCATTTCACTAAATAATCTAATAGGTACAAGATTTTTAGCTGTGTTCTCCTCCTTTTTTATTTTAAAAGAGGATTACATACATTTAAAAAAGCTTTTGGAAGAGCACAGATCCAATGATCCTGTACTATAAGTAACCAATATTTGCAGAATTAAGATTAAATACTTTCAAGTGTTTCATGCTGAATATTTAGCAAATTAAAGTAATAGTCTGAAAGTGTTTTAATTTAAAAGCTGGGACACTTGAGTCATTTGTTTCTTTGCTCAAGGGATTTATACACAGTACCAGGTTTAAGGGAATGTATGTTTTCTCCCATTTTTAACATGACGCACTCTTACCAGCCTTCCATCCTGACTGCGCCAATTCTGACTGTGGCCTAACACCAAATCTTTGATTCCCCAGCAAGTCAGTGGGAAGTAGAAGCCAACTGAGCTCCCCACCCAGCAATCTACGTTCCAGAGTCTGAGCGGCACCTGCCTGCCTGTCACTGCTGCTTTGCCCTCCACTGCATGCCGAGGGGGAGAGTGCTGCCTTCCTCGTGTCCTCCTCTGCAATATGGGTCACTGTTGGCCATGCCTACCTCTACACATGTGCGTCACCTAGAAAAACAACATATGTAAGCAAATGTGTGGGAATTCTTTCCCAGAGAAAGAAACCCCACAAACGGTGATGTGAACCTGCGACGTGACCAACTGGCTTTTCAGCCACCAGTCTCACAGGAGTATTTTAATCCTGCTGTGGTTTAACCCAGCAGTTGGCAACTAAGCACTGAACAGCTGCCTGTTCACCCCTCCCTTTTCCACCCAGCAGGATCAGCAGGAGAAATGGACAAACAGGGAAACTCGTGGGTTGAGATAAAGACAGTTTAATAAGACAACAAAGGACTTACTACTACTACTACTACTAATGATAATAGTAATGATAATCATGAATACGTAAAACAAACTATATGCAATACAATTTTTTTACCACTCAACAACCAATTCACAGTCAGTCCCCAAGCAGCAATCACAGAACCCCAAACTTGTGGATGTTTGGAATTTCACAAATTCCCCAAAATTACTGAACTCCTGGAAAAGTGCAAACTTGCAGAGAAGGGAGGATCTGCACTCACAGGAAAGAGAAAAGAAAGATTCCTGTTCCCCCCCAGCCAACCCTCATGATGTCCACGGTATGGAATATTTCCACTGGCCAGCTTGGGCTGGCTGCCTGGCCATGCTCCCTCCCTTGATTTTGTAGCAATGAATGAAAACATCTGTGTTAACAACATCCTTCTTGCACTAAATCCAAACACCACAGCTACTGAGAGGAAAATTAACTCTATCCCAGCTGAAACCAGGACAGCTTGCAGTGTCAGACAATCTGCCGCCTGTAAGAATTTGGTGTTTCGGTGTAAGTCAAAGCTTTATCATTATGCAGGTGATGATAGTCACTCTACTTACTAACCTTGGGTGATGATCAGTGAAATGCTCTTGTGCTTTAATTAAATCAAGCACTAATCAAAAAACTGTGATTCTGTTCAGTTGCAAGAGGGAGACTGAGTTCACAGACACAGAAAAAGTCATTGCAGCAACTTTCAGCCACAGCTCATCCTTCTGTGATAGAAGGTACATACATACTATTAGTCAATACAGCCTATGATCTAGCATCGATCTTGCAGTCTTCACTGACACCAAGCTGTTATATCACAGCCTCTAAAAATATCTCTTTTTGCCTTTTGGCTTTATATCTTGTTATATCCTTTTTTCAATGTCTTTTTTTTTTTTTTAGATATCCTTTTGCCTCAAAGGTTGCTGTGTCCACTCAGTTTGATCTCTTGAAGTGAGACCATATTCCAAATGATAGAGTTGAGCCCAAGATTAATCTTTCTATAAGCACCTGTATATAAACATGAGAGAGAGCTGTGCAGGGAACTCTTCAGTGCACCTAAGGGCAGACTTCTCTCAGTCAGCTTGCAGAAGACCTATTTAGTCTCGCTGAAGGCAGAGAACCAAGAGAGAAACTAGCCTGCTGTGGTTAAACTTTGCCTTTCCACACTATGTTCTGGTTGCTGCCATGGAGTATCCTCCTGCATGAAACTACTGAATGCTTTTAATACTTCTGCTTTATGGCAAAGGACTGAGGATTTTAGTAGCATTGCCTTTATGCTAAAAAACTATTTAATCATATTTTAATGCAGAAATTTAGGTAAACCCTCCACATCTACATTCAACTTTCATATTGTTTTGCTACAAAAGTCAGAATAGTTATAGGATCTCTCCTCTTTTTCAGATAGGGGCTTGTATTATTTATTCTTCTCAGTGAAACAGATCAAATATAGCCACTTTTTTTAAAGGGCTTCTCCATTTGGCTTTTCAGAAGTTATCATCAGATTTTCTCTACTCAAACTGAAATGATTATCAGTTTGAGTTGGCAATGTCTGTACACTGTCCAGATGACAGATATCCATTTGTGCTTTCCAAGATCTCCAAACAAGAGTTTTGTAGGGTTGTCTGCTGATGCCCAGCTATGAGACATGCTGCTGTGTGTCAGCCAGATTGTTACGGATTGTTGTTGAGCAGCCAGATGCTGTACACGGATCTCATCTTTATAGCATTAGCTTACAAAGGTCCTCACGCCAATCCCTACTGTCCCCTCCAAATCCTACAAAAGACTGCATGTTTCCTAAGAAGCATAGATTCAAAATTATTATTCTAAATTTAGATTTCAAATATCTCAGCTTGCCAAAGCATTATAGGTTCACTTTTCTTCTTTGGTCTCTAACAGATGCAAAAATGTGCATTCTCTATAAACTTTTCTTTCTATTTGTTAAGTTTCAGACCTCTTATACAATTCAAAGTCCCAGATATGTTAACAGCAATGCACTTTGTTGCTCTCCCAGTGAGCTACTCTTGGCTAGACGCTCACTTGGTCCCATTTTCTGCACTTTGTTCCACTGCTCAATTTCCTTTTTCCTCAGACAAATTCTCTCTTACCTGGTCTGAAGTCTATACAACTGCAGAATGTCCAACAGTTTAAAATAATAACATAATATTAAAACCTTCCTCTTCCTGGCATAAGCAGTGGAGCCATGCTCTGATCATCAACTGGATGTCTTCTCTGCTGTGGAATACCTAGCCTGTCAAATCCAAGGATTCTTTCTGTTACCAGGAACAATATATCACAGACTTGAAGGTGAATTGTATTTCTAGGATGGATCCTTGCCAGTTGATTTTCCAATTCCATAAATTTAACTTAACTGTTTCTTTACCTTCAAAAAATGTGCTGTCCTTGAGTGCAAACCTGCTATCCTATACCCATTTGCCAGCAGTGGAAACAGAAATATTTGTATTTCTTCTAATCGTTAGAGCATAGACATAAATCTCATCTTCCAGAGCAAAGTAAATCTTTTCCACTGCATATTTGTTGTTATTTTCCTGAAGGGTAGTGATTTAACAATGACTGCATTCACAATTAATATAACAGAATTTCAGATTTGCTGATTAGCAAGTGGTTACTTGTCTGTTAGAACAGACCAAAGATCTCTGCAGTAACTGCATTCTTTCTCCCACAGTAACAGTGATACCAACAGTAAGGAAAGTATCTATATACTTGATACTCTCAACAGGTTCTTAATGTAGATTTTAGCTTTTTTTGTTATTTGGACATCAGCTTTGCAAAGCTTGTATGTTCCCAAACCTGTGTTCAGTGTGAAGGACGATGCAGGTAGATGAGTATATGAACAGCTGCCATAACTTTGCCAGCTTTGAGCACTAGAGTATAAATTGAGGTGTCATCCATAAAAAAGTTCTGAAAAACTGGCAAATCCACAAGGGCATGATGTATAATAGAAGCAAAGTCCAATAAAACTCCTTCCATCTATGTTTGTATGGGAAATTATCCAGTTTTGAGCATTTTCTGTTCTGTTTTTGCCCATGGAAATTTCTCTTGGTTGCTTGTACTGCTAAAGTAAATTAATCTCTTTTGAAATAATTCACATTTCTTCACATTTGTTCATATCAACAGTCTTGTGTTTTCACAGGCCATTTGAGACTATATTGATTCTTGTTCAAGGACTGTAACACATACCAAGACACTAGCTTTCAGCAAACAAGCAACCGCCTTCAAACATGGTTTGGGGCACTATGTAAAACAGGAAAAATCACTTTATATGATCACAGCTCTGGCATTACCACAAAAATGTTTTTCCTTTGCCCTTTGGATTAGTTTCCATTTGCCAATACCTACTTTTCAAGCCAAGTGTAGAATACAAAATTAAACCTACCATTGATGAGAAGTCACTGTGCATCAATGCCAATTCTTTATCTGGGTGAAGGACTTTTACTGGTATGCTCCATTCAGAATTGACAATTTTGTAACAGCTGTATTCAGTCTTTTGACACAATCGCTATCTGAATTTCTCCTATTAAAATAATATTGTTTAATTTATTTTAGCTTGAAAAGGGTCACTGCTTTAAATAATTGAAAACATATGCAATGAAGATGATACTTCTTTTCACTGTCACAGGTATTAAACAAAGAGTGTTGTGAACAAAGGTCATCTCTCATGTTTGCAAAGATGTTTCTCTCAGTACACTGCTGCAAGAGAGTCAGACAGCACTGCTTACTTAGGATATATTTCATCTCCATTAGGCATTTTAAACTGCAAGTCCAAATCAATCTTTACACTCACCAGTTTCCATTTTTTCCTGGAAATACTCAGTGCTGCACAGTGAACCAGGAAAAACTTTTGTGGTGAAGGTTGTTCCTTCTCTCAATTTTCGTCATCTTTGGCCTCACATCTTCAAACATACCTCCGGATCTTGTACAAGTTCTGGTTATCTAATGAAGCCTTCCTTCCACTTCCCAGGAGCAGACCATGCAGCACCGCAGATTGACCAAATGGTTGAGGTTAGCCGGGACCTGTGGAGGTCATCTGGCTGAAAGCCCCACTCAGGCAGGGTCACCTAGAGCCAGTTGCCCAGCACCTTGTCCAGATGGCTTTTGAGTATTGCCAAGGACAGAGATTGTACAACGTCCTTGGGTGACCTGTTCCAGTGCTCGGTCACCCTCACATTGAAAAACTGTTTCCTGATGTACAGGAAGAATGCCTTGTGTTTCAGTTTGTGCCCATTACCTCTTGTGCTGTCACTTGGCACCACGGAAAAGAGCTTGGGTCTGTCTTCTTTACACCTTCCCTTCAGCTTCTTATATACAGACGCCCCTGAGACTTCTCCAGGCTGAACAGTCCCAGCTCTTTCAGACCCCCCTCATGTGAGAGAAGCTCCAGTTCCCAGCAGAGCAGAACCACACATTGTCGTTATCAGGCCTTTTTTGATTTTCTTGCTCCTTTTCACTTCTATTCCTTTGGCCACCATGCTGGATTAAGTAAAGTCACCATGGAATTTCCTCAAAGATATATGTTTTGCATGAATCGGTTTGGGACAATTTGCTTTCCCCTCCTCAAGAAGAACTGCTCCTTGAGGTGAACTGCTGTAAATAGACAGTATTGCTGATAGCATTTAACTGGTACCATAAAAAAACTGACCTTCACTGTCACCTGGAACTGCTCCTTCTCTTTCATCAGCGCACTTTACTGTTGAAGTCTTTGAAGTTCTTTTCTGTTATTAAATTCAAAGTTGGCCAAAATGTTACCATCCTCTATTTTCCAGACAACTTTCTGATATAGCACAATCAGGTTGCTGATACCCTCTTTAATGTGACTTGACTGGTTGTTTTATGGCTGGGTTTCTCAATATGCCTAAATCCTTTGTTCTAACACAGAGTTCATCTGTGCTTACAGGTCATTGTTCTGTCTTTCCTGGAAAACCTCCAGCTGTCCATTGTTCAAAAAGACCTTTACTTTCACTGTCTTAAAAGATGACAGAACCTAGCAGTTTCAGACACTTTGCCTAAAACAATATGCATATAACACATTATAGAGGTTTGCTCACAATACATTATTGCTCGCTTTTTGCAGTAGTACAAGACAGTTGCTCTTCAGAAAAGTTTTCAGAATTGACTTGAAGCTAATAACTACTGAAAAACTGAGAACTTGAAGATTATTTTGATTTCACTGTTTTTCATTAATTACTTCCAGTACAAAGGCTGTGGTTTAAAGAGATTCGAGTTTTGAAGAGAAACATGTAAAAAGTCTTGATTTCTTCAGAATGAATTGGGTTGCATCCCATTCTTACTGAGATTTGTACACACAAGTTACGTGAACGAGATTTCTTTTTTTGAAATTAGTTATAGCTAAAAGGTTGTGCCTACCTGCTTGTGGAAAATTGAGAGTTACAAAACATCCAATACAGAACTCAAAGAGAAAGTAGCCCACGTGACAGAAATTATCAATTTTGTTGGTCACTGACAGAATCACAGAATAACAGAATCACAGAATGTCAGGGGTTGGAAGGGACCTCTGTGGGTCATCTAGTCCAACCCCACTGCCGAAGCAGGGTCACCTACAGCAGGCTGTAGAGGACCTTGTCCAGGCGGGTCTTGAATATCTCCAGAGAAGGAGACTCCACAACCTCCCTGGG
>Ga0065711_1006826_pt1 | contig 24180 bp, 12 predicted proteins | sample Hoacrofraction12_FD_59098 | JGI IMG/M metagenome (GOLD analysis project Ga0065711, IMG submission 59098) | Hoatzin crop microbial communities from Cojedes, Venezuela - Epithelial fraction 12 v2 (version 2) | ecosystem: Host-associated > Birds > Digestive system > Esophagus > Crop | place... | reverse complement strand
AGGTCACCCCGCAGCCTTCTCTTCTCCAGGCTGAACAGCCCCAGCTCTCCCAGCCTTTCCTCACAGCAGAGGGGTTCCAGCCCTCGGATCATTGCTGTGGCCTCCTCTGGCCCCGCTCCAACAGGTCCAGGTCTGTCCTGTGCTGAGGGCTCCAGAGCTGGACGCAGGACTCCCGGGGGGGTCTCACCAGAGTGGAGCAGAGGGGCAGAATCCCCCCTCTCGCCCTGCTACTCACACTGCTGGGAATGCAGCCCAGGGTACAGTTGGCCTTCTGGGCTACGAGCACAGACTGCCGGATCACGTTGAACTTCTCGTCAACCAACACCCCAAGTCCTTCTCCTCAGTGCTGCTCTCAATCCATTCTCCGCCCAGCCTGTATTTGTGCTTGGGATTGCCCAGCCCACATGCAGGACCTTGCACTTGGCCTTGTTGAACTTTGTGATGTTCATAGGTAAGTGTCTGATGTCATATTGGGTCAGTCTTGCCTGTTCTCTCTCTGGATTTCCATTTTATCATTCATCCTTTTGTCATCTCCCCCACTTGAAAAGTAAGCTTTTGAGAAAATGCTCTCTGTCACGGGCTGTGCCTGCTCCAGACCGGGGACAGGCTCGTAATAGTTTTGCAGTACAAAGAACACTGACTGCTTCTTGTCTTCCATTGTCTTCTCACCTGGTCACTGGTTTGATCCCATTGACTTTAGTGGGTCATTCCTGATGTACTTCTGTAAGGGAAGGATTTGCAGGTCAAAACTAGGGTATGATTCTTGAAAAAAAACCACTAGTTTTTAAAAGCCCAGAGTGTGCATTTCTGTTACCAAGGGCATGACTCTGTTGTAACGCAAAGCACATCTTCAGGATTCAGTTACGGCAGCATTAGCAGAGGAGACTGGGGAGAGCAGTGACTCTCTTTATTCGCCAGCGGTAAATTGTTTCATCTGCAAACATGACATTTCTGTTTGTGAAATACGTATATCCTGCATATATTTTATCTTGATTTAATGTGAGTAGAGAGTGTTGCAATACATATGAACTACTTGTGGTATTAGTTTAAAACAAAAGGACATTTTAATTATGTTTATGTTAGGATCTAGTCGAGTGAAATGTTAATGTTTGGTCAAACACAATTCTCTTGATACCATGTGGACCTTCATTCTGATGTAGGGCTAGTATGTCACTTTTTAGTAGATGTAAAAAATGTAGATGTAGAAAATGAATGACTGAATTTGTTTCAAGGCATGATTTAGATATTCTCCTGTAGAGGCCCTGAGTATAGTTGCTTAAAACACTCTGGTAAGGGAGAAAATAATAAGATTTTTAGTATGGTTCTGTGGAAATAGGTTATTATAATTCAAATTCCAGTAAAATTCTGCAGCTGTGAAATGTGATAAATCCCAGGTTGTATTAAAAGAAAAAAGAACAGGTGAAAAAATCAGTAACACTTGTAAGGATGAATCAGCAACCAATTTATGATCAAATTTGGAAGACCAAATTTCAGGCTGCCCTGAGAATGACGACGATAAAAGAGGAGACAAAATTACCTGTACTAATTCCACTGCAGTTCGCATTTACTTCAGGGATAGCACAAAATCAGTTTTAAACCCTTCCTTTGCTATTCCAGTCCTCCTGAACGCTTGGATGGTCAGCCGGTGGGTGGGTAGCCATTCCTTTCTGCAGAAGGCTTTTAAATGAGGCTGTGGCTGGGGTGTGAGTAGGGCTGGTGTAATAATGTTGCCATGACTGTGATGGTGAGCGGTCTGTATGTTGTGGCTGAAGTGCTGTTGCTGGACACTTTCATGTATTGTATGAAGGCTTCAGGCTGTAGTGCAGAGATAAGAGAGGGAATTTTCTGTCTGATTTGAGCAAAAATACTTCAGAAAGCTTTACCAGCTTGGTACCAAGGACAAATAGCCTGCAGCTGTGCTCCAAAGAGACCAAAGACATCTGGACTCTGTTCTCAGCTTGAAGATAGATTTTTTTTGCAACTCTTTGCAGAACAGCTTTAATTGTTTTGCGCCTCAAGTCTTCCAGTATAAAACAAGAATAACTGTATCTTTCTCAATCTCCTTGACTCTTTTCTACTTAGCCTGCAAGCTTTTGGACAAGACTGTTCTTCAGAGGATGCTACAGCAACTGGTGTGATAAAGCCCCATCTCACTGAGACCCCTGACGCTGACATAATTAATAGAAATAAATGAGATGATGAGGAATCATCACAGCCTTCTCTGGCAGTGTTTAAGGTTGCAGGGCAGTTTGGAAGGAACCTTCAGACAGCGGCAGTAGCAGAGGTGTTTCCTTTTTCATATCTCTTTATTAATTGTTTTAGTTGTGACAAAATTTTTCGCTTCAAAAATGGTGTTTCAAGCCATGTAACTTGGGGGACCGGTATTGCTTGGGTGAAAAATCTTCAGGTTTTTGTGGAATGGGCATGGAAATGAGGAATCTTTGGCTCTCGGGGAAAATGTGGTTATTTATTGGATAGAAATTTCTGAGTAGCTCTAACAACACTTGTTGAAGCACATTTCGAAGGACCAATGTTACCTCTGTGCTCTTGCTGCTGATAAATCAGTCCTTTTACCAAGAAGTGTACTCAATAGCCACAGAACAAGTGATGTAAATTCCAGATACCATCATCTCAGCAAGGAAGGTTAAATACCTGCTAAATACCTAGAAACTGAGATAAGAATCAATAAATTGACTTTGTGTCTTCAACAGATGTGTATATATTTTGCCTTAGTAGCAAGAATACCTGTTGATACAGGTGCTTCTCTTAATTTCAGTCCTATGTTCTCCCAGGTGGGTGTTCAAATATATATGAAAAGAAACTCCTTATTCTCTGGGAATGAACGCGTTCATTGCTCTAACGTTCACAGGTGGAGCCAGTATAATTTCTTGTCCTTATTTCAGAAATATGCAGAAAGAAGAAAACTAACTCCCTACCAGCACAAAAAAAAAGCAGGGAAACAGTCAATAATTAAAAAGCTGAGGAAGATTGGTTTTACCAGTGCTTCTAGGGAAGTGCAGTGGTACTGAAGCGAATGTCTATACAGATGTGGGCTACCTGGACCATTCTTCCAAGAACAGCCAGTAGCAGGTGCAAAAAGAGTAGCTTTTGCCTAGAAACCAGAAGTTAAGCTTGCTCATGGTTTAGGCTTGTCACAGTCTTTCACAGCAATCCCACTGTACAGTGCTTGTGGCTGGCTGGTGATATTTAGCAATGCGTCCAAAAGCCTTTTTATTCTTCTTTCTTTTGGATGGAGTAGAAGTGGTAGACATCTGCCTAGAACAGCTCAACTTGCTAATACTTTGGAGATTTATCATCCTCCTGGCTTATGCTTCTTCCCTGGTAGGAAGGAATAAACCTACTTCTCATAAGTATTTGAGTACATTTACATGTCATAGCTATGGCTGTCAGTATTTTTGGGTCATCTTGAGTCCATACCCACATGTTCACTCAACCTTACCCTGATTATGTGCACAGCTTTAAGCCCATGTACACCTCCAGGTGATTCCTCCCAATGTGACATCTATGTCAGATAGAGGACTTTGAATGTCTATTGTGCATTATTCTTTTACTTTGCAAATGTTTCTCATCCATTTCTGTTTTTAAAAAATAATACCGTATACTTAAAGCACATCACTGAAAGCATAAGTAAAATTGCAGTTCATGAACTCAAACTGATACAAAAAGTAGGAAAGAAAGTTAAGAACCTGGATGATGATGGGGAAGTTGCTGCAGTGAAATTTGGGAAACAGAGCTAATTCTTGACCTATTGCTGCCAGGAATGAGTGTGGAGGAATCCCATAACTCCGCATTCTATGTTTTTCATAGCAATAAATCCAACATTTCTTTTCTTTATCTGGGGTCTGTCTTACCTAATGTACTTTCATATTTATAAAGCTGGAGCTTCCCAGTATTCTGGAGCCTTGACAAGTCTGTGATGATTATTTTTAAAATCACAAACTATTTAGTTTGGAAATGACCCCTAGAGTCTCCGTTCCCAAGTATTGCTGAGAGCAGTGCTAGCTTCTGTCTCAGACCAGGCTGCTCAGGGTTTTAGTGGAGTTCTGAAAATCTCCAACGATGGATCCTTATGAAGCTCAACAAAGGCAAAAGCAATTCTTGCACCTGGGGAGGAACAACCCCATGCATCAGTATCCGCTGGGAATGACCAGCTGAAAAGCAGCTTTGCAGAAGGACTTGGAGGTCCTGGTGGACGACGAGTTCAACAAGAGCCAGCAATGTGACTTTGCAGCGAAGACAAACAATGGTTGCTGCATCAGGAAGAACATTGCCAGTAGGTTGAGGGAGGTGATCTTCCTTCTCTACTTAGCATGGATGAGGCCACATGTAGAGTGCTGTGTCCAGTTCTGGGATCCCCAGTATAGGAAAGATATGGAGTTACTGGACCAAGTCTAGCAAAGGGCCACAGATTGATAAAGGCATTGTAGCATCTGACGTATGAGAAGAACCTGAGAGAGCTGGGAGTGTTTAGCCTGGAGAATGCACAGGGGTACTCTTATCAATGTTTATAAATAACCAACAGGAAGGTGCATAGAAGACAGAGCAAGGCTTTTCTCAGTGGTGGTCACTGACAGGGCAAGGAGCAATGGGCACAAACAGAAACATGTGAAATTCCACCTGAACAGAAGAAAACTGTTTTTTACTGTGAGGTTGAACATTAAAACTGGTTGATTAACATTGTTCACCAATGTGGTTGAAGACTGGAATGGGTTGCCGTAAGAGGTTGTGGAGTCTCTGTCCATGCAAATATTCCAAACCCGGCTGGACATGGTCCTGGGCAACCTTCTCCTGCTGACCCTTCAAAGGGAGTTGGTCTAAAAAATATTTAGACATCCCCGCCAACCTCAACCATTCTGTGGTTCTGTGAGGTTGCACAGCGACTCAGAGTTCCTGTTCCCATGCTTCACCACTGTCATGGCAAAAATAGTTTTCATTTTTCAGATGGGAATTTCTGTTTCTTCAGCTTGTCACCACTGCCTCTTGCCCTCCTGCTGTGCGATCCTCAGTGGTCTGGCTCCATGTCAGTATTGCCTCCTACTTCATAGTTAAAAGAAGTCAGTTAGATCCCCCTTAGCCTTCTCCAGGCTGAGTAAACTCTTTCATATTCCCTGGTTTGGTAGACCCCCAAAGTACATTTGTGGCCCCCCACTGAGCTCGCTCAAGTTTGTCAACATCGTGCTTGTACAGGAGGCCATGAACCAGACACAGTATTGCAGATGTGTCCTCACAAGTGCCGCACGGAGAGGAACAATAACTTCTCACAGCCTTCCCAAAGCAGCCAGTATTTTACCTGAGCATCATTTTGCTATCAGCATACCTGTCCAATCTTGGCCAATAGCCTAAGAATCAAGTTCAAAGGCAGTTGAAATAAGGTGAAGTTAATCTACATCTACATCTCAAAATGAATAATTGATGCTGTGCTGGGTCCAGTTTCTCCTTAATCACTTTGGCATCTTTCTGGATGTGCAGCGTTTAACTGACACACATGTGCAGCCGAAAGCAACATCCTGCCACTGGCCTGTGACAGCTGGTAAAGTCCGATATATCCGGAAAACCTGGATATAATGTCTGCATGAAAAACCAAAGGGGATTAGCAGACAGAGGGAAATTGTTTCCAGTTACAGGCAAGGTCACTTGTAAAACATCTGGAGGAGAAGAAGGATTTAGTTAGTTAGTTACTTACTTACTTATTATTATTATTACTATTATTACTACTTACTTGACTGTGTCATTGTGTTCATTTATACTCTGCATGCCTGAGCCACTCACTGTTTTTTAACTACAGCTCTTAGTTGTTCATACAGCCCACTTTGCCTAGGGTGCATCTGCTTTCTCTGTTAAGCTTTCTGGTCCTGCTGCAAAAGGGGGGGCTGTGAGAGAGGGAAGACCTGGAGAGGGGAAATAGCTGGATTTGAGAAAGCTAAGCTTGCCAGGCAAAGTAAGCCCTGGTATTTCAGGAGGGAAAATGTTTGGAAACAATTCAGATTTTTCCAGCTGGAAAGAATAGCTGCTGAGCTCCTCCAGAAGTGAGTTAACAGGCACAGGCTTTCTCCGGCTGCTCGCTACACAGTGCGTTGCCTAAACACAGAGCCTATTGGGTGATCAGCACCAGCCCGAAGAGAGGTCAGGATGCTAAAGGCCAGCAGACAGTGGTACCCTTTCATTAGCTGGGGTGGATTTTTGTGCCTTCTCACCATCTAGGAGGACTGTTCTGTAACTCAAGTGTCCTGTCTCCAGGTGGTGCATGTGGCTGCAGGCTCCCTGTCTCCACTGCCCAGACAGAGAAGTCAGCTGTCCTCATCCAGAACCAGAAATGGAGAACGAAATTAATTTTGTGGTCTTCCTGAAATAAAAGCAAGGAGGGGAAGGTCCACTGTTTAAAAGTAGTGGCATTCAGTATTGCGTTGCTTACCATTTGCAGTGGTAATGGTGACCTCATTCCTGTTGGGAAGAGCTCAAGGCAAAGGAGCATAGGAAAGTACAATCATAAGAATTTTTACTGTGCCTGTTCCCTCAGGACTGGGTGGCAGTGGAGGAGATGTGAGATTCGACTAGGACACTGTTGCAGAAGACAACATGTAAAACAAAACTCCTCAGTTATGAAGTGTCTTGATCTCTGGGGAAGGATGTTCCCAGAAGAGCTGTCTCTGTGGTTCAGGCTTGGGGTTGCACGAGGTTTTCAAACACTTAAGGAACTGCTGGCTTATTTCCAATGTTTATATCATCAGAGCTGAAGTTCAGACCTAAGAAGTGTGCTGCTTTGGGCTGAGGTAGAGATAATTTTCTTCATAGTAGCTGGTATGAGGCTATGTTTTGGATTTGTGCTGTTAAGAGTATTGATAATCCAGAGATGTTTTAGTTGTCAAGGACTCTTCAGCTTCTTGTGCTGCCAGGTGCATGGGAATCTGGGAGGGGACACAGCCAGGACAGCTGACCCAACTGGCCAAATGGGATGTTCCATATACCATATGACATCATGTTCAGCGTATAAAGCCGAGGGAAGAAGGACGTGGGAGACATACCTGCACACCAGCAAATCAAAACAAGGAATGTATTCACTGCTTCCCATCGGCAGGCAGGTGTTCAGCCATTCCCAGGAAAGCAGGGCTCCATCACACGTAACAGTGACTTTGGAAGACAAAACGGCATCACTCCGAATTTTCCCCCTTCCTTCTTCTTCCCCCAGCTTTTTATACTGAGCACAACGTGATATGGTGCGGGACATGCCTTTGGCCAGTTTGGGTCAGCTGTCCTGGCTGTGTCCCCTCCCAGCTTCTTCTGCACCCCCAGCCTCCTCGCAGGAGCAGAAAAGGCCTTGACGCCGTGTAAGTATTGCTCAGCAATAACTAACACACCCCTGTGTTATCAACACTGGTTTCATCACAAATCCGAAACGCAGCCCCACGCAAGCTACTATGCGAAGAATTAACACTGTACAGCACAGTATCATATGCACTTCTACAAAACTTCATGTTGCTCTTTATAAATAGTATATGTGTACCATAAACACTTGTTGTGTGTCTAAAATTTATAGTAAATGGGGGAAAAGACTGAATAATTTTAGGGACTAGAGCTGTTGTAATTAAGAAAGCTCCAAAAGATTTAAAATCACTAACTTCATCATACTGTCTTCTCACATTAGACTGTCTGTATTTTGGAGGCTTCTGTACCTCCTAACAGTGCAAAACTAAGCTGATATTTAAGAGGTCAAATGAGGATTTGCTGTTGTTGTTTGGGCATTTTTTGTTTGTTTATAGAGCCTGTAGCTGCCCTTACTATGATCTATTTAAACCCACCATGACATTTCTAAATGCTCTTCAGCAAAATAATCCTGGAAACAATATATTCCCCAAGCTGATTTGAAGCCAAGCTCAGGTAATCCTGACTAAACTGTCATCAGATTCTGCAGAGCACGGCCCTTTTGTGACTGAGGCCCAATTTTTTCTTTAGAGAAGCTTCAAGTCAGCTGCCAAGAGTAACTTTAGTTCCCATCTATCAAAGGTGAAATAGCAGCCCTCTGCCCTTGGCTGTTTGGCTCCTCAGCTGTGCGTGGAATAGAGCCAAACGTAACAAATGGAAAGACTTGAGCCAGGAAACAAACACAAAATAGACCCTGCCGTTGCTACAGGGAGTTGACTGGGGGAAGAGGTGCTCAACCATCGTAAATATGCATGATGCAATGGCACTGTTGGTGACAGCTTTCGAGCTGCCTGGGCAGTGTTTTGAACTGGGGTGTCTGAAGAAGCAAGGTTTGTGGGAGTGGACGGTGGCTGTCAGCTTCGAAGGACAGCCGTGAACTGTCTCCTGTGCCAACCCTATCACGTCGTCACCAATGGGCTATGCGCTATTTTTGAATTGTCGGCTACTCTGATATGAACCATCTGCCAGACGGGAGTGAAATGAGCCGTCAGCTGCTGGGAGGATTGGTGATGGTGGATCTGAAAATTGCCGCTGGCAGGAGGGAGCGGATGGACTCTGAGTGGGAGTGGAAATGGTGTCGGGAGGAGGTTGTCAGTGTTGGTATTGAAATGTGCTCACGGTGAAATGAGCTCTAATTCCAGCTGGGTCTGGGGTGGGGAGGTGGCTCTGTCCATGGTGTGGGTACGTGTTGCTCAGGGAGCAGAAGGTTCTATGGCTCAGGGAGCAGAAGTTTTTTTCCATTACAGAAAGAAATGTTGACATGAAAGGTGCCCTGCTGATAGGAATGAACAGATCAAAACCCAATAGATGCCCTTTTTCATTTGTGTTAGAAAGTGGTTTTTAATGCTGACACATGTCAACAGTCAGTCTTGTGGCATGGCTTCACTTGGTCTCCTCTCCTAAGCCACTCCGACTTCCTGCCTTCATCTTATCCCTCTCTTTTCTGAGGGTATTTCATCTCAACTTGTTCTGGCAATATGCCTGCATCTTTTAATAGCCCTCTTTTTAATTCTTAATTCCTATAATTTTCTTGTTTTCCCATTATTCCACACCATTAAGGCCCTATGATGTAGTGTACTTTTTAGTGTAGTAGCCTGTTGTAACAATGACTATTTATAGATATTGTTGAGGAAAAGTCTGTACTGGAAGAAATGGGGTCACAATATAGCTATTGTGGAACTCTCTTTCCAAGCTCAAGAATAAGGACCTGGAGTATCTATCTATCCTGACCAAAATACTGTAGATGACTGATGCTGCTGGATGTCTCATTTTGTCTATAGTTACAGTGGTTCAGAACATGCAAACCAAGCCTTTAGGCCAGCTGTTAATCTGAATTTCTGAACTGCAGAAAGATCTACTCTTTTCCAAGACTTGCTGGTTCCCGACTTGCTGATTTTCCAAGACCACCTTTGAGAGAAGGTCACGGGGCTGAGCTGGGTTATACAACCAGCAGTTTGCCCAGAGGTCAAAATCCTGACCAAGATCCACTATGTCCTTACTCACAGGGACAGATACAAAGAAATAACTTCATGGCTTGTCTTTAAGGTCCTCACTATATCCCCTGACGTGATGGATCCATCATTCTGCTGCAGCTCTTTCTGTAAGGAAAGCATGCTATGCCTACATGTTTTCTAGCCACTTCCACTTCAGAATGTGTGTTAGCTTTCTCATGATTCTGCTCATGCACCAAGTGCAAGTCTTATTTCTTACAGACTTTGCTAGGGCCAGATTTTGAAGGCTTTTTCTTTTGGCTTAAAGTTTCACTGCACTCAAGGTAATACAATTTATTTAAAGTGTCTGTTCCTTTCACTAAAGGCTTTTGTGTCTTCTTCCTCCTCTGTATAATTGTAAAAACAGGATCAATTGCTATACACAATAAGCTTTAGAGTGTAGAGCATGGTGTCTTCAGGGCGTGGCACAAAGCTTGCCTAACCCGCAGAGATTTGTTGTGCAGTGTGTCTCTTCATCCACATTTTACAGATATCAGGAACTGAGTTCCAAATACTTTCTCTCCACCATGAAATACCCTGACTGAGAACTCACAGTACAATTTTGGCTTGGCTCGGCTAAGGATTTGTCTTCTCTTCATGGTGGATGTGGGTGAGCCATCTGTGTCTAAGCTGGAGGACAGCTGAGAGGATGAATTTCAGTTTTGCCTCTTTGTGTATCAGAAAGTGTGTTTCTTAATGTTTGATAGAGAGGAGCATAGTACCCAGATTCCATGTAATCTCTGAACCTTTCCTGGATGAAGATTCTCACCCTTGCTGTGACTGCAATGATGTGTGTGCTGTTTGCCTTGCTTTAGAGTTACTGAAAAGTCATCTACTGATTTTTGCACTTTCCTCTTTAGTTAGCCAGAGGCCACATTAAAAACTCCACTGGCTTCAGTTTGAATTAGGGAGTTTAGTAACAGTGTGTTCAACGGATTTTTTTTTCCCCTCTGCTCTTTCCTAAGCCTTGTGGTTGGATTTTAGCCACTCTTTGTTTTCGTCTGGGTTTCTTGGAGAATGTCTTGTGAAGATACGCAGACCTTAAGTTCTGAGCCATGAATACTTGGGGCTATGACAGCTTTGGCAGCAGTGACCATGAAACAGCAGAGTTCAGGACCCTAACAGGAGTACAATACAAACCCTGGATTTAAGGTGAGCAGAATATGGGTTTAGTGGTACAGCTCTGGTTTTGACTGTCTCTGGATCTGGACCTTATCTACAGAGCTGAAACTTTTTCTGTTTTAAAAATAAATAAATAAATAAACAGAGAAAGGAGGTCACAAATACTTTTAATTTCCCAAGAAGTGTTTCTGCTCTCATGAGATAGTGTGGAAGTCTGGAGTTGTGAGCAGAGCTCCCTAAAGCTGTGAGACAAAACTGTTCACAGCAGAAGAAGCAGGCTAACTCATCCATAAATTCAAGCAGTAAGCTTCAGATCTTTCTTGAAATCTCCTTCATGATTATGAGTTCACACATTTGTGCTCACTTGAGCTTGCAACTTTAGTGTGAAGTGAGGAGTTGTGGGGATTAATGCAGAGCTAAGCAGAGACATTTATAGATGAAAGATTCATTCCAAATGCAGTTGCTTAAGACGTATTCCTAGGGTATAGTATTTTGGTCACTATGGTGATGAGCAAGCTATATAATTATATACATAGCTAAACAAAGTTATGTTTGTGTTAAAGTGAATAAGTGGCTGAGGAGCTGAGAGCACCTTTTATTCAACCTGATCAGCTTCACTGCAGCTAAATCTGCCAGAACCCCTGTGTTGGAGCCCTGCATCGCATTTTTGAAAGTGGATTAAGCCCAAACAATTGGAAATATTTAGGCATTTCATCTTTTCTGGATTCAATGGGATATGTCGTAGCATTTTTGAGAACTCAGCAAGGAACTAATTTTAGATGTTTAAGTATCAGATAATCCAGTTAACTACATGCCAGTTTGTTGGATTTCCAGCCCTGGGAAGAATTATGGAAAAGCTGATATGGGATTTGATTAGTGAAGACACAGAGGACAGCAAAGCAATTATAATGTTTGTCAGCATGGCTTTATTGAACATAGGTCTTGTCGGATACTTGATCAAGGGAAATTGGAAAGCTTTGTGCATAAATATACCCAAGCATCTTTTAAATTCTTTCATTAGTATTGAGCAATATTTTGGACAATAAAGAGCAATAGACCATATGAGTAGATATGGTTTTCTGTAGAAGCACTTTCAAGCGATTAAGAACAAGGGCAACAGCGTTCTTGTAGCTAATGAAAAGACTTTTTGAGATGCTTTACTGGCATTTTACAAGACTGGCACTGAGCCCAGCACTAGTCAACAGTGTCATTAATGACCCAAAAGTAAATATGCAATCACAGCTGATAAAATTTGCGGGTGTCAAAATGATGAAGCGCCCATAAATAATAATGAAGACGACATTTAGAGAGGGCAATTTTGGCTGCTTGTCAGCTAGGCCTGTGCAAATGGTCTTTTTATTACAGACAGATGCAATCTGCTGCCTCTAGGAATGCAGGTCAGTCTTGAAGAATAGTTGATAGTGTTTTGAGAACACTGACTCTGAAGATGATCTTGTGGCTATAAGTCTGAGCAGTTCAGTCTGCACCGGTAGTCACAGACTGGGAGTTGTGTGTGTGTGTTGGAGGGGGTGTCTGATCAAACTTTTAGGTATCTTGGGAGAGGAGCAGTTGGTTAAAAACTAGCTTAGCTGGGAGCATTGGGCAGACCGACACTGGTATCTTTTGGTGTCAGAATATGGATAAACTAATCAGGGAGGAGAAGCAACACATAAAATAAGATTTGAGGGCTGAGAAAAACACTTTTGATAAGTGATTTAATGAGCTCAGTCTCTTCAGTTTGTCAGAAAGTTGATTGAGAGGTGACCTGATTGCACCCCAGCAGTGCGTTCTCCACAAGAAATGGCAAAGTAGATAAGAGTCTATTCAAACTAACAGCAGCACAGCAAGAACCAATGTTGGATGGCAAAGCAAAACTCAGGCAAACAAGACCCCTGCTCTTAACAGAAGTAATTTTTGTTGCAGCCAAGGAGGTGAGGGGCTGAACTCTGGATGTCTCAAAGCAAACTCCAGATACTCTCTGTGAGAAACGCGGTTACTAGAAGTTGCTGGGCTTTGACCCACAGTAGCAGTGAAATGACAAATGCTCAGAGGTGATGGGCAACAAATCCCTTCTGGCATTCCCACTTACAGAACCTTGGCACTTCAAGCCCTTCTCTAAGTCCCGGCCCAGGATCCTAAGGCAACAGGCGTGTTTTGGGCAATGTCACAACTGCTGTCGCTGTAGCCTGTACAAAGAGCTTCCATTATGCATTAAAATCGCTTAGAGGAGCGCCGTAGCAGTTATATGATCACACTTCGTCCTGTGATATCCTAAAACAACTTCCAGACTTACAGATGGAAAAAGCCATGTGTGAAACACCTGGCCACACAGGACAAGCCAGACCTAGGACCCCACCTTAGGACTCCATCGTGCCTACATGCACCCTCTGCAGGGCTGGTTTGAGGAGGTAGACTACGGACCCAGCTTTTAAACACCTTTCTTCTGTACACGTCCGGTCCAAGTGCTGTCTCATCAACTTGGTGTTTATGTGCTGCTTAATGCTTCTCTCCAAGCAGAGAGGCTTTCAGACTGCATTTCATTTTATATATCTGTGTAAAAGGATTCTTTTTATAGCTGAAGCTGCTCAGCTTCGCAGCGGTGGTGAGCTCTATCCTGCTATTTCATTACTCTTTCCCTAGAGCTTAGATATAAAACCTTCCTGTTAGTTGCTCTTAATGTAGTCACAGTCTGTTGCACTGTGTTAACTTGTGAATGCATTGTCTAGCAGACTCATTTTTATGTTAAAAGAAGACAGAAAGGAGTGGGGAAAGGAGGGGAGATAATAGTGTTAATGGAAGCAGCAAGATGGGAACATGTCAGAAATAAGAATGAGCATTCTTTAGTCCTGCAGCACTCTCTCTTTTGCCTAACTTATGACAACTGTGGTTCGGATCAGAGTCTTTTCAGTGACTCCAGTGGCCTTAGGATAAGGCGTCTTGTACTGAGGTTGAGTCCTAAACTCCTGTAGGCAGATGATGTATTTGGAGCCATCCACTCAAGTGTACTACTGCTCCCCTGAAGGACCACTGGGAATGACTCCCTCTGTCAGATGTAACCCTCCTGAGGTCACAGAGCCGAAAGCATCTGCTCCTTAATGCTGGAAATAGCAAGTTACCGTTGCACTGGAATAGGCACTGCAGTGTTTATTGGAACTTCAGTATGAAGGTTCAGCTGGCTTCAACAGCTTCCAGGTGTTTCAGTGATTGATGAGACCTAGCACACAGCCCACTATTGCCACAGGGGCTTGTTCAGAAAAAAGCTCCAGTGATCCATGCAGAGGAAACAAAGAGGTAAGTCCATGCTGAAAGCTGTTTGATGTATCTGGTTACTCTTTCTTGGAGAGAGGTGTTTCTCCCCACCGTGTTTACTGCTTTTTGTCTGGAGTTTCAATTCTTTCTCTGCACTGCAAAAGCACGGTTTCAGGCTGTGCTTTTTGGCTTAGTTGTGGATTTCCAATTGTATCTCCTCTGGGAGACAAGTAGGGCTCTCTTAATCATGAAAGGTCAAGAATTCCTGTTTTAAGACATATTTCTGATCTCAGATAGTGCCCTGAAAAAAATTTCATGATATGTGACAGCTCTTGGAAGCATGAGGAGTATTGAGAACTGAGACCAAGTCCTTAATTTTCCTTTAATGAAGTTTGGAATTTTTTGTGAGTCTCCTACTTCCTTTCCTTTTTCCCTCGCTTTTTCTTTTCTGCTTCCCTTTCCCTCCCTTCCTGTCCCTTCCCTTCCCACATGAGAATGAATCGGTTACAGTCACCATCCAGGGGTGGCAGATACAGGAAGGGATGTCTTGTTCAGTGATACTTTTCACATTGTTTATGTTAATTAATATGACTGTAAAGTGGCAACACATTAGTAAATCACTGGGTACACATTAATCTTGTGCAAATAATTGAACTTCAACTGAACCAGCTGCTCTTTCCCTCTCACTGTAAGAATTAGATTTTATTCTTTTGTCATTTTCCTGTCGGGGGGAGGACTGGGGATGGGGGACGCAGTTATCAAATACTTCAGTGCTGTGGAAGAGAGACAGGAGAAAAAAATTATTATGGGCACAACCAAAGAAAAGGAAATGGAAAGGATGTGAAGGTTGAGGGCTCAGACATGAGTTTGGAGAGAATTGCAGGAGGACAGTAAGGAGGGCATCCTTGATAATGCCTGTAGCTCCTCAGAGGCATCCAGGGAGCCATTTGATGCCATCCACAGGTGCTGTGCTTGGGTACCTGAGAGGTTAGGATATAGAAATGGGCCCTCTCATCACCTCCGTTAGCTTTCCTCTTCTTGATGCTTGAAGGACAAGTCTGGCCAGGGTTAGGAAGAAGTCAGTGAGGTGATACCACAGGCTTAGGTGGGGTCTGGGGTGGAGAGAAGGTAAATGGACAAGGTAGGGGAGCAGCAGAGCCAGGATCAGGAGGTTAGGGAGGATCCAGAAAGAAGCCATATCTGGGAGCATTCAAGGTTGCACCCTGGAGCAGAAACGCTTAAGAGCTTTGGTTAGCAGTTGAACTGTCTGTCACAGGCACCGTGAAGTGTGGAGGTAAGAGGAGAGTAAAAGTTCAGAAAAGGCCAAATCATTCCCTCCATCCCCCAAGGAGATTCTGGAGCATGTGTTTACAGCTTAAAAAGAGGATGGAGGAAATGGAAAAAGCTTTGAGTGATTTCAGTGAATCAGGCCCAAAGGCATTTTTAGAGATGCATCAAATGCAAAGACTTCAAAGAGGAGCATTTAGAAGGTGCACATTAAGCACAGCTTTGGCCTCAAGCTCTTTGCGGTATGCTTTATTGACTCTATAGACTCCCAGGCAAGGCTGTATATTGTTATAAGCCAACACATGGTGGACTTTTATGCACACCTTGTTGGGAAGAGGCCAGTTCTCCTAGAACAGATCCAAAATAGCTAGTCCCTTCTGAAAAAACTTGGCTCTTATCACTCTGTTATTTTTATTGTTTTCCTAAAATACTGAGAACTTCAGAGCAGAAACAGATGGGCAAAGACGCCCGTCACTACAGGCTCTCATTTTAATGTTAAATATAATGCAGTGTTTGGAGAACGAGTAGAATAGACAGCTTGGAGGTTACAAAGGACAGTCTTCGCAGGAGCATAACAACATCTGTGTGCCATTGCTGCTATATCATTTTATCCATTTAACTACCTGGCTCGCATTTTTTTAATTTACCTTAAGCCAAAAACTACAGGATTTTACATTGAAGGCTTAAAGGTCAGAAAGCTACTAACAGACAAAGCTAATTTATACCCTATAAATATGACCTTAACATGGGAGCTCTAAAACAGGATGCAGTTTAGCCTTTAGGCACTTAATTTTCCCCAGAAATCTTTCTAAAGCTGGGATGGTTATAAAGGTATTATCAAAGTTCATGACCTTTCCAGAGAAATCTGCATCCAATTTGAAGCAAACCTGGAGAGTTCAACAGGTTTGCAAGAAACTGGAGTTAAGCTCAACAGAAATGTCATGATTCTTATTAACACTACTTTTTGGAAGCCTATCTCTAAAGGAAATTCTAATAACATTTTTTGCTAGAACTCAAAGAAAGTGGCAACAACAAAACCGGGTGAGTATAACTCATATGTTCCAGACCTCCTGCTTTTAACTTTGGGATCTGGTGAAGTCTGAGTATTTTCTATTATTACTTATTAATCCACTACAGTAACATGTTTAACAGTCCAAGAAAATTATATTCTGGACAATACAGGGAACTGACAACCATTTCCAGATGTTTCAGGCAACAGATACAATATTACATCTGTCAAAATACAGGACACACAGAGATGAGGTCTCACAGAAAAAAACCTGCGTTAGAGATGGGAGTTAACTCCAAGTCTGGTGTGTTAAACCCACTGCTTGTTGGCAGCTTAGGTGTCTGTAGGCCAACCACTGGGTGGGTCTGTTGTCACTGTGTGTAATTGTAGAATCATAGAATCATTAAGGTTGGAAAAGACCTCTAAGATCATCAAGTCCAACCGTCAACCCAACACCACCATGCCTGCTCAACCATGTCCCGAAGAGCCAGATCTACACATTTTCTGAACACCTCCAGGGATGGTGATTCCACCACTTCCCTGGGCAGCCTGTTCCAATGCCCGACCGTAATGTAGGAAGTCTAACATTTTCAGAAAGTATTGGCCTTACTTTTCGCATGGTGTAGAGAAATCCAGCATTTCTGGATGTACAGCAGCCTCAGACTGAGCATCAGCAAACCCACAGGTGTAATAAAACCTGAAATTCCACTCAGTCAAAAAGTCCAGGGAGAAAGGCAGGCCATCTCCAGTAAAACCCAGGCTTTATGATGGTCCCATCAAACCTAGAGTGTCTTTGCTTGCTAAAGGTGTCATGAAGGATCACTGCTGAGGCAATGTTAGCCACATTCAGACATCTTATCTGTGATTGTTCCTAGCTTCATCACTAGCCATTGCCAGTGGATGCTGCAATTCAAAGCACTTGAAGCTGTCAGAGCACTCACAGTGCTGAGATACTTCAAGGACTGATTGGTTTGGACTCTTCTCTTTAATTGATTTTGTACTGCATTTTTAACAAGTGCTTTGTCTTGTCCTGGCTGTTCTTCCTCCCAGGTGGAAGTTCAGCTCTTGCAGGCACAGACAGCAGCCGTCTCCTTTAACTCGCACAGTGCTCCACCGTGTCAGTAGCCAATTTTAGATGTTGGCAGTCAGCAACAAATGCACAGGGCTTGACTTCACACAAGCAAAGCAAGTGGCTGCTGATGGCTTTGTTCAGGAGTGCCATGCTGTGATCTAGTCAGCCTGATTCCTGCAGCAGAGCATTTCCACATCTCAGTATGGCAGGGCTCAGCTCAATTCGCAGAGTCCATAATAACTCTGGGAAGGATGTCAGAGAATCACAGAATGGTTTGGGTTGGAAGGGACCTTACAGATCATCTCGTTCCAGCCCCCCTGCCATAGGCAGGGGCACCTTCCAGCAGACCAGGTTGCTCAAAGCCCCATCCAGCCTGGCCTTGAACACTGCCAGGCAGGGGGCAGCCACAGCTTCTCTGGGCAACCTGTGCCAGGACCTCATCACCCTCAGAGTAAAGAATTTCTTCCGTATATTTAATCTAAACCTACCCTCTTTCAGTTTAAAACTGTTACCTCTCATTCTGTCGCTACACTTCCTGAAAAAGAGTCCCTCTCTATCTTTCTTATAATCCCCCTTTAAGCACTGGCAGCTGCTCTAAGGTTCTCCCCGCAGCCTTCTCTTCTCCAGGCTGAACAGCCCAAACTCTCTCAGCCTTTCCTCAGAGCAGAGATGCTCCAGCCCTCAGATCATTTTTGTGTCCTCCTCTGGCCCTGTTCCATCAGGTCCAGTTCTTTACTATGCTGGGGGCTCCAGACTTGGTTGCAGGACTCCTGGGAGGGTCTCAGCAGTGCAGAGCAGAGGGGCATCCCCTCCCTCCCCCTGCTGCCCATGCTGCTGGGGATGCAGCCCAGGATGCACTTGACTTTTTTGGCTGTGAGCGCACATTGCCAGGTCTAAAGTCACTTTGCTTGCATCCCCCAGGAATATCAAGAAATTTTACAACCTGAAGCTATCCTTTTTTTCCTGCTCAGAACCTCGCAGTCTTCAAAGAAATCAAGTAATAATGTAGATGTTTGTATAAAAGATACTAAGGACTTTTTTTTTGTAGATAATTATTAACTGTAGCACCGTTCAAACAAACTGGACAGGAATGTACTCTGGTCCCTTGAGCTATTCAAACCTTTGAATTTTCCATCAGCCCCTACCCTACAGTATAAATGGTTATTTTTTGTGAAGTGGCTAGAAAAACACCAGTCTCAGGGCTATTTTGAACAGCACCATGGTGCAAATTGTGCCATCCTAGAGGTCCATCAGGGGACTCTCTGCTGGTCCCCTCTTTCCTGTTATCACAGTTTCCTTAGTGCCACGGTTGGGTCTAGTTTTGGCGATGTGGCTCAAGGAGAGAATCTGTCCCCGGAGGAGCCTGGTTTTGTAGTGATCATCTCATCCTTAGTACATTTACCCCCTTGCAGAGCTCCCTGGGTCATTTCTGCGCACCTTGTGAAATAAGGCAGTGGCTCTGCAGGGGACTGAAGTGCCCAGACGCCATTAACCTCCATGAGGAGTGAATACCCTCTTAGCTAAGGCCGACAGTGCATTTCACTTTCCTTCCTAACTCGGTTGCAGACTCCCTGTGATGAACACTGAGGGAGAGAGCTAGAGAAGTGTACAGGTGTCTACCACAGGATTTGGACAGATACTTAGAGCTGTGCCATACTGTTAGATACTATTTAGGCATCTCATGCCACTTCATGAGCCTTGGATACTCATTTCTTTCCTCCTGAGTTGACAGATATGCTAGGTAGACCTGTCCTGTTCTGGAATTTGGGAGAGATGCTCTAGAGCATACCAAAAGGCACAAGACACCTATATGGAGATAAGAGAGTTGAACCACTCATGCCAGCGTTTGCAGCTGTAACCCAGCACCCTGTTGTTGAGCCCCCTTTTAACCCTGGAGGTTCTGCCTCCCTAGATGCCATCAGTTCCACACTCGCATATGCAAAGAACTGAACCTGAAATGAGCAGAGCTGTACCAAGATGTAGTTAACACTTATGAGATCGTGCCTCATGCAACATATGGTTGGGAAAGAAGACATGCATGCACCTTTTGTGTAACACTTACTGATTGAAATCTTGACCTAGGAAGAAATCTGGGAATATGGAGAATGTGGACTCTTGGTATAATTGGGCAAATGTCCCCCATTCTTTGTACTGAACTCAGGACAACTCACGTGAGTTAAATGCAGGCTGAGGATATCTAACCCGTCCATCTCACTTCCGCTTTTCCTCCATGAGTGATGAAGAATCATTCCCTGTCTCCAAAGCCCACCGCATGTTGGAGAAATAGTTGTGTGATTCAGCTGTTCATCATACGTCCCTCTGCTTGGAGACCAAAGCAAATCTGATGTCCAGGTCTGTACTACTTCATTTTAAAGGTGAGGCTCAGTTTGAGATTTGGAAATGTGACTGTCGGAGCTGGTTTTGTGGTCACGGGAAATGTAGTCAGTGCAGTCCATGGACCCTAGAGAGCAGTTCAGCTGAGCGTATTTAAAGTTCTAATTTAGGGCAAGCTGAGCAGGTTTGTAGGCTTCAGTGAACACAATTCCATACAGTCAATAGAACCAGAGCCCAAATATGAGTTAGTGCAACCTGATTTACACGGTGAGATCTTTAGGAGTGAAGTGGTGATAAAGAGCAAATGAATCAAACACCTCGCTCTAATCTAGATGCCTAAGATCCCCTTAAAGTGGGATTTGAATGGACTGAATAGGGACTACTTGAGAGTCAGGAATGCCTTTTAGCTGTTGGATGGTCAACACACAGTCAATTTAAGTCTAAACTCGCTTGAGTGCTTCTGGGCCAGCTCTCATATAAGTGGCCATTTGCATGGCATCACCTTCCACTGAAACGGCAAAAAGGAGGATCTGAGTGAGGCAGCTCTGTGCTTACTCAAGTGAAAATATCTAAAACCAAGCATCTAAACATTGACAGTGAGCTGAATTGCATTCATTTCTTGGACTGATTGTTTGCACGTCTCGTTACTGCCGCTCCCAAATTCCCTGCGCTCTCTCACTGCACACAAAAATTGATGCACCACTTCTTGTTAGCACCTGTGTGCCAGAACTCTGTGTGAGCATTGGAAGTAGAAAGGAGCTAAACAATGCCCTATAACATTCTTTGTAGTGCTGTTTAATGGTTATCTGTTATAATGCTATTTTTTTCCCCAGACTGTGGCTGCCATGGGGCTCTGTGGTGTTTTGTTCGTGCTCTGAAAGCTGTTTCTCTCTCAGGTACTTTTCCTTTTGCACTGCTGAGTTTGCTTCTTGCCATTTCAGCAGCAGTGGTGATGTTATTGGAACGTCTCATTTAATACCTTGTAATTGAGGCAGAATAGGGAGAGGTGAGGTTTTGGAAGTGCAGCCCTGAAATCTGTAGGTCTCTCCTTGATGAGCAGCTTCCCAAGAGAGAAAGATGCATTTTGCTGTCATATATATATGTCCGTTGCAAGGGCTTGTCCTGTGACTTCTACTCACTGTATGTTTTCCTGTGGCATTTAATAATTGTATAGGATAATGTGTATGTAATCACATCGGCTGGTTTCACTTTGTCGTTGCAGTTGCCAGTGCACCTCATAAGGGGGGGTGAGGCAAAATGCAAGTCACCCTTATACCCGGAGCTTTTCATAAACAGAGACTCTGTAGGAGAGAGGTACATGTACAGAACCAGGGGGGAAGCTGTGGTCCTTGAGAGACTGGAAGTTTTTCAACTATGGATGCAATGCTAATGGGGAGGGAGAGGCTAATACGCCATGAGCTGGTATTTCTATTAATCCCAGGATTTTTTGGATCTGGTAGACTTTAAGGAATCTCAGTGTAACAGCGTAACACACCTTTGGGACAGAGAGTGTTTCAGGAAGGAATAAGAAAACCCTTCTTGAGCTGGGGCAATTGTAACTTCACAACAAACACCCTGTTTTTATAGTGCTCTTAACTTTTGAAAGAGCTATGTGGTGCTGGTGTGTCCTGCCAAATAAAGAAAATTCAGAAAGAAATTCAGCCTTTTACTCACTTGTGGTCTGATGAGGACTTTTTTTTAAGGTTCATGAAGATAAATCTGTAAGTACACATGGTGCTTTCCTGCAAGACACACTTGAGGGAAAAAAGACAGGTTGTTTTCAGGAACCTATGGCAAGTGAATATCTCACTTGGGTGAGTAGGATTTAATTGTATGTTGTACACTAGAGAAACAGTGGGTTTGCACTTAAAATTAAATGTATTGTCTTGAGGGATAGTGCATCCTCCCACCATGGCTTTTTGGCACTGACACATAAAGCAACAAATGGTGGCTTGATCCCGTTTGCTATTTCTCCTCTTATTGTTCCACTGACCAAGAGATAACCAAGTACTGATTGAATCCAGCACCCATTATTATGTCTGAAGTCTGTGCATTATATAGGAATAGAAAGGCAACATATGGATCCTTTCTGACTTCTGTGAAGTTATTTGCTTTGCACATGCATTTTTCAGTCAACTTATTATGATCACATTTTATAGATGCAAAACCCAACACAAGATCAAAGTACTTGAACAAAATGGCTTGTGTTCGTTCTGATAATGGGGAAGCTCCAAATACGTTACAAAAAGACGTGGGTGAGTACCACCCCAAAGTGCTTGCAATGGAACAAATCACTCAGCAAATACATAGTGATGGAACTTGAATAGAACTGGAAATTAAAGGTCCATCAAAACTGAAACAGCTGTTGTTAATACTAATGTTAGAATATGTTTGCAAGTGCTGTTTTCAGTAGCATTTGAAGCTAACTGCCTTCCTCCCTGTCTAGCATGTCACCTGTTTTAGGAACGCAAACGTGTTATGATGAGAAAGAAGGGTAAGAATGAACATCTCTTTTTATGGAAATTATGAGTTTACCATGGATACTGACAAACACTACTAAACTCTAAATGCGTTTCGGGTTACGTTGTTTTTGTTACAGAGGTCTTGTCACAGCCATCTGTTGTTCCAGCGGTGGTCGCAGGTGCTTCAGAGCTGTCTCAACCCTGTGTCCAAAACAGAAGAGGTCAAGGCAAGCTGTACATTTTGTCCTCTGATCCAAAAAGCTTCAGCCAGCTGGACAAAAGAAAGATAGTGATGGGCAGGCAGCTTCTGAAATCCAGTTTCTGCCTATTATAAGGAGATGAATATCCCTCTCTTAAGAGGAGCCATTTTGTATACTTTGTATGGCACTGATTGCTTCTTCCTGGCATTGGTCAACTAACAGGTGATCTCTGCTTATTGCCATCTTGCTGCATGGCCTTTCTAGAAATGTTCAACCCTCTCCCTAGTAAGGTTGTTATGAGGAAGATCTTGTTTTCTCCTAAACAAGGTACCACAAAGCCATACTGCAAGAGGGCTGGTCTACCCCGTGCCATGGCGTGCAACTTTGGCCTTGGTTCGACTTAGGGAAAAGGGACAGATCTCACTCGTGTCAGGCATGAATGTTTTCTGCCCAGCTTCAAATGTGGATGCAAGGCAAAGTGACACTTAAGAGAATGCCTGCTGCAATTTAAATCACCGATTTATATGCACCCTAACTGTTTACCAGCCCACAGTAAATGGGCTAATGTCAAGAGGTGACGATGAGTGTGCCTGCTTTTCTGCCTGGTCTTCTGAAGGTGGCTTGTTACCCAGTAATATATATATGTCTTAAACCTAAGACAGTACTGGTTAAGTTAAGCAAGTTGATTCAGTGGAATATGATATCCAGCAGAAAAGCATCTATATGATGATGCACTTCAGAAATAAACTAACAGCTTTCCTTTGACTCTCATATTGACATTTCCTGCTCAGTAATAGCAAAATCAAAACAAGAACATCCAGTTTTGTCAGAGTGAAATATTTGGCACTGGTGTGGCCTGAAAATAAATTTGTAAGTGTTTGTCTTAGGATGAAAATTCTAATTTTCAGCAACCTTATTTGTATTTTTCAATGATAACTTGAAGGAAGATTAGAATATTGCAACAAGCCCTACATGCAAAATCTCTGTTTACCTGGTGAATGTGAATGCATTTGAATGCCATAATGGAATTTGTCTTTATTAGTCACTCTGTAGAGAATATGATAAATGCTGAAGTCTAGCCAACTTCTGTTAGTACTGATAGGCTTAGCTGTGCTTAGGCTGATCAGTGTCTTAAATGTGTTAGAGACATGCACAGGATTAGAGGCTTTGACCTAATTTGGTGTATTCCACCTGGACTGCGTTATACACATTTGAGCTTAGGGAAGAATTTAACAATTTATCAGAGCATCCGTTAGAGATAGTTTTGCAATACCCACTTCCATCATTTCAGACCAAAATGTTGTGAGATTTGCACAACGTTCAACCTCACTATTAGACTTAATTCAGCTGAGAGTGAGATTTCACAACCTGCTTCAGGGCCCAGATGCTTCATTTGGCACTGTGAATCTCTTCTACTGCTTAAAATACTTACTAGGGTCCCACAGATAATTGCAACTTGCTAAAAGTTTTAAAAAATCTGAGTATCCCAGAATGCTTAGATGGTACTTAAATAGTCCCCTTTTAACTCAAAGAGCAGATTTCTACAAGCTCCAGGGGACTCCAGGGCAGGATTCCATTGCCTGAACACAGGCATCTGGTGCCACTACCCTACGTGGGTATCTGTGGGTGGCTACCAGAGATGAGACAGGCTTTATGAGAAGCAAAGAGGCTCTAGAGGCTGGGCAGGATACTCCCGCAGTGCCTGAGATTACAATGGATGCTAAGACAGCTTAGGCAGCTGCACTGGGAGTTCAATAGGGCTGTACATTTCAGTTCTTGCTACGTTTGTTGTTAAAAATGTTTTTTGAAAGGTCTTTTCCCTCCCGTCTCATCTTTTCTCTTAATTTGTTCATGCGATAAACAGGCAGAGCTTGTGCAGCCAAATTTTACTTTATGCATCTTGTAACAGTAAGATTTATTTTCATAGCCTGTAACTAGATCTGGCTGGGAACAAAGATGTTTGGGAGCAAGTTTACACTGAAGGGTTTTTATTTTTTTTTTTTTTTTTTTTTTT